>Ga0307278_10000033_pt1 | contig 66147 bp, 60 predicted proteins | sample ER_DNA_117_FD_194482 | JGI IMG/M metagenome (GOLD analysis project Ga0307278, IMG submission 194482) | Bulk soil microbial communities from the East River watershed near Crested Butte, Colorado, United States - ER_DNA_117 | ecosystem: Environmental > Terrestrial > Soil > Floodplain | place... | reverse complement strand
GGCGCCGCCTCGATCAACATCTGGGGCGTGGTCGGCGAGTCGAACGTCTATCGGGTGAACGCGCTCACCGGCGACCCGAACCACCTCGGCGTGATGCTCGTCGTCCCGCTGTTGCTGTTGACGCCGCCCTACCTTCGGCTCGAGCGCGGCCACCGGCTGCGCGTGCCCCTCGCGCTCGTTCTTGCCTTTCTGCTTCTGATGGAGATCTCGACGCTCTCGAGGAGCGGATTCCTCGGTCTCGCGGTGGGTGGGGCCCTGCTCGCTGTCGTTTACCGGCGCCAGGCCGTCTCGCGGGCGCTACTCGTCCCGCTTGGCGGTGTCGGCCTCGTGCTCGCATTCCTCGTCGTCCAGCGGCTCGACTACTTCACGAACGTGCTCCACGCTCGCCTCGAGACGAGCGATACCGGCACGACCCTTCACTTCCAGGTCTACGACTTCATCCCGAAGGTGCTCTCCCAGCACCCCTTGTTCGGCTTCGGCTTGAACACGTTCTCGGTCTACTTCGAGTTCGTCACCGGCCGGACGCGCTGGGGCGCGCACTCCTACTACGTGGCGACCGTCGTCGAGACCGGGCTCGTTGGGACGCTGATCTTCGGGCTGTTCATCCTGTATCTCTTCCGTCGCCTCGGCGCGGCGCGGCGAATCGGCCGAGCATTCGCGGCGGCCGGCGATCCGATCGCAACGCGGGTTCGGCCCCTCGCCTGGGGGCTCACCGCCGCCCTCGTCGGGACGATTGCTGCGAACGCGTTCTACCTGACGATGCAGTTCTATTACTTCTACGCGCTCGCACTGATCGCGCTCGCGACCCCGATCGTCTTCGGGCGCCGGCTGAACACTTGAAGGTCGCTGTCCTGACGACCTCGTATCCCCGTCACGCGGGGGACGTCGCCGGGGTCTTCGTTGCCGACCAGGTCGAGCACATCCGGGGACATGGGGTCGAGGTGGAGGTCGTGTCGCCTGCGAGCTTTCGGCACTTCGGGATCGCCTACGGCTCAGGTGTCGCCGGGAACCTGCGCCGTCGACCACACCTCGCGTTCGGCCTGCCCCTGATGCTCGCCGGGTTCGCGCGCGCTGCTCGACACGCGGCCCGGGACGCGGACCTCGTCCACGCTCACTGGCTACCCGCGGGGGCTGTGGCGATGACGACCCGGAGGCCTTTTGTCGTGCAGGTGTGGGGGACCGACATCGAGCTCGCGCGGCGGGTGCCCGTCCTCGCGAGGAGGGTCTTGCGGCGCGCTCGGCTCGTCATCGCTCCCTCGGCCACGCTCGCGGAGGAGGCCCGACGGCTGGGCGCAGGCGACGTGCGTACGATCCCGAGCGGGGTCGATCTCCCGGAGCGCATCGGCGAGGAGGCCGACCCGCCGGAGATCCTCTACGCGGGCCGGCTCTCTCCCGAAAAGGGAATTCGCGAGCTGATGGCTGCGGCCGATGGATTTCGGCTCGTCGTCGCCGGAGACGGCCCGCTGCGGAAGGAGGTGCCGGACGCGCTTGGGTTCGTTCCGCACGATGAGCTCGAGCGGCTCTACGGGCGCGCAGCAGTCGTCGCTTGCCCCTCGCGTCGCGAGGGTTTCGGCGTCGTGTGCGCCGAAGCGATGGCGCATGGGCGACCGGTCGTTGCGGGCGCGGTCGGCGGGCTGCTCGATCTCGTCGTGGACGAAAAGACCGGGCTGCTCGTGCCGCCTCGGGACGTGGGCGCCTTGAGGGCGGCATTGCAGAGGCTGCTCGCCGATCGAGAGTTTCGGAGCCGACTGGGAGCGGCCGGAAGGGAGCGGATCCGCGAACATTTCTCGTGGGGTCGGTTCGTCGACGAGACCCTGCGCGCGTACGAAGACGCGCTGGCGCGGGTCTAAACTCGCCCAGATGCTCGTGTTGAAGATCCTCTTCTGGGCCTCGCTCGCGGCGCTGCTCTGGACGCACCTGGGCTATGCGCTTGCGGCGGCGCTCGCCGCGCGCGTCCGTCGCCGCCGCGTGCGGCTCGCCGACATGACGCCGTCGGTCAGCATCATCGTCGCCGCCCACGACGAGGAGGACGTGATCGAGCGGCGAGTCGAGAACCTGCTCGAGCTCGACTATCCGCCCCAACAGCTCGAGATCGTCGTCGCCTCCGATGCATCAGGCGACCGCACCGACGAGATCGTGGAGGCGCTCGACGCGCGCGAGCTGCGTGTCCGGCTGCTCCGCTGCCCGCGAGGCGGCAAGGTGGAGGCGCAGAACAGAGGCGTCCGGGAGACGAGCGGCGAGATCGTCGCCTTCTCGGACGCGAACACCGTCTGGCCACCGGACGCGCTCGCCAAGCTCGTCCGCAACTTCGCCGATCCCGACGTGGGCTACGTGTGCGGCCGCGTGTCCTATGAGACCTCCGACGGAACGAATCGCGAGGGCGCGTACTGGCGCTTCGAGCTGTGGTTACGCGAGCAGGAGTCCGCACTAGGCTCGATCACCGGTGGGAACGGCGCGATCTACGCTGTCCGCCGCGAGGACTACGTCGAGATCGACTCGAGCTTCGGACACGATCTCGGGCTGCCGTACACGATGGTGCAGCGCGGGCGCCGGGCGGTATACGAGCCGGAGGCGATCTCGTTCGAGAAGCCCTCGAGAGACCTCGAGGACGAGTACCAGCGCAAGGTGCGCATGTTGAACGGGGCTTGGGTGCACGTGTTCTCTGGGAGGATGCTGCGGGGGGTCGGCGCGCTCTACCTTGCCCAGATCGTCTCGCACCGGCTGCTTCGCTATGCGAGCGGCCTGCTGCACATCGTCCTGCTCGGGTCGACGATCGCGCTCCTCGGTCAAGGCCTTGCCTACCAGGTCGCGCTGGTGGGCCAGCTGGCCTGGCTCGCCCTCGCCGTCGCCGGGCGCCTGCGCGTGCCGGTGCCCGGCGCGAGCCTCGCCTACTACTACTTCCTGGTCACCTGGGCGACGTTGGCCGGGCTCTCTCGCTACCTGCGTCTAGGCCCGCCACTGCTCTGGGAGAAAGTGGAGGGGACGCGGTGAACCGGCCGCTCGACGTCATGGGAGCAGGGCTCGGCTTGGTGGTGACGAGCCCTCTGCTGGCGGCGGCGGCGCTGGCGGTCAAGCTCGAGGATGGTGGGCCGGTTTTCTACCGCCAGCGGCGTGTCGGCTTGCAGGGGCAGGAGTTCGAGCTGCTCAAGCTGCGGACGATGGTCGTCGGCGCCGAGCGCCGGGGAGCGGGCTGGGCGGTGAACTCCGGCGATCCGAGGATCACTCGAGTCGGGCGAGCGCTGCGGCGGCTCTCGATCGACGAGCTACCGCAGCTCTGGAACGTCCTGCGCGGCGACATGAGCCTCATCGGGCCGCGCCCGACTCTTGCCTACCAGGTCGAGACCTACACCCCCCGGCAGCGGCGGAGGCTCGAGGTCAAGCCCGGGATCACGGGCTGGGCTCAGATCCATGGCCGGGCCGCTCTGCCCTGGACGGAGCGGATCGAGCTCGACGTCTGGTATGTCGATCATCGCTCGGCCCGGGTGGATCTCGCGATCCTCCTGCAGACACCTTTGGCGCTCTTCGGCGGCACCTACAAGGGCGAGACCGGCGGCTGGAAGCCCACCTGAGGCGCCGCTTGCGGTGCTGATCGTTACCCTCTGCGCCGCATGAGCGTCGTCCTCTTTACGTGCGCCGGCATGCGCGTCGACATCGTCACGGCGTTCAGCGATGCCGGGGCGACGACGGTCGCAGTCGACGCGAGCCCGCTCGCGCCCGCTCTGTACCACTCCGACGCGTACGAGCTCGTGCCGCTGAAGGACGACCCGCACTACATCCCCCGGTTGCGCGAGATCGTCGCTGCACACGAGGTCGGGCTGATCATCCCGGTGACCGACATCGACCAGAGCGTCGTCTCGGCGAGGCGCGACGAGCTCGGTGCGCCGGTTCTGCTGCCCGACGACGACGTCGTCCAGCGGACGGCCGACAAGTTCCTGGCACACGTCGTCCTCGAGGAGCATGGGATCGCCTCGCCCCCGACGTGGCTGCCTAGTGAGCTACCCGACGACCTTCCCTTTCCCGTGCTCGTCAAGGCCCGCGCCGGCTACGGCAGCCGGAACATCTTCCGCGCGCGCGATCGCGGTGAGCTCGACTTCTTCCTCGGCCACACGGAGGTCGAGTCGATGGTTCAGGCTTGTTGCGCGGGCGAGGAGTTTTCGATCGACGTCTTCTGTGACCTCGACGGCCGCTGCCTGAACGCGATCCCACGGACGATGATCGAGTCGAAGGGCGGTGAGTCGATCAAGGGCATGACCGTCGACGACGCCGAGCTGATCGAGCTCGGACGGCGCGTGGCGGAGGCGCTGCCGCTCAAGGGCCCGGGCACGGTGCAATGCTTCCGCGAGCCGGACGGCACCCTTGAGGTGACGGACGTCAACCCGCGCTTCGGCGGCGCCTTCCCGCTGCCGACGGCCTCCGGAAGCCGTTATCCAGAGCTCGCGATCGCGCTTGCGAACGGTGAGCGGCCGGAGCCACAGATCGGCGTCTTCCGCGCCGGGATCGTGATGACGCGCTACCTCTCGCACGTCGCGCTCGTCGCCTCCGAGGAGGGCGCGCTCGAGCCGGTGCGCGAGGACCTGCCGGAGCCGATCGAGAGCTAGTGACCCATCCGGCAATACTCGCCGGCTTCTGGCCCGCGATCACGCGGCGCCAGAGACCACCCTCGCCCTTGCCAAGGCGTCCAGCCTTGGCCGCGGACGAGTGCGGACTCTGGAATCGGACGGCCGCGCCGGCAAAGCCGGCACGGCCTCTACTGATCGGCGCCGACGAGTCGGCGCCTTGGGCTCGCGACCCAGAAGCTCGGCAGCATTACCGGACGGGTCACTAGTAGCCCATGCGGACGGTCTGGGTCAGCTTCGACGTGATCGGCCGGCGCTGCGTCGAGGCGTGCGCGGAGGCCGGCGCCCAAGTTGTCGGGATCGTGACGCTGCCGGGGCCGGTCGACCCGAACCGGTCGGGGCAGTGCCGGTTCGACGACCTGGCTGAGGAGTTGGGCGCGGAGCTGATCGAAAGCGCGGAAATCAACTCCCCGGATACGGTCGCGAGCGTTCGCGATCTCGAGCCGGGCTCGATCTTCGTCGTCGGCTGGTCTCAGCTCGTGTACGAAGAGCTCATTGCCACGGCGAACGACGGCGTCTTCGGGATGCACCCGTCCCTGCTGCCGAAGCACCGAGGTCGCGCGCCGATCCCATGGGCGATCCTGAGCGGGCTCGCGAAGACGGGGGTGACACTTTTCGAGATCGCCGACCCGACGGCCGACTCCGGAGCGATCGTCGGCCAAGTCGAGCTCTCGATCGCGGAAGACGAGACCGCAACGACTCTCTACGGGCGGATCGAGGAGGCGCACGTCGAGCTGATCCGCGAGTACGTTCCGCAGCTCACAGCGGGCACCGCCCCCCGCATCCCTCAGGATGCAACTCGGGCGAGCTCCTGGCCGAAGCGGACGCCTGCCGACGGCATCATCGACTGGGAGACACGGGCGCCGTACCTCGATGCCTGGGTTCGCGCGCAGACACGCCCCTATCCTGGCGCCTTCACGTTTCTCGGGCCCGCCAAGCTCGTCGTCTGGCGAGCCCGACCGGTCGAGCTCGACGGGTCGGCCGCCGCCGGGACGGTCGTGGAAGAGCGGCCCGAGGGCGTCGTCGTCGCCTGTGGCGAGGGCGGGCTCCTGCTCGAGGAGGTCGAAAGCGAGCTCGAACCGCTCGGCGAAGAGCTTGCGGTTGGAGCGAGGCTCGGATGAGCCTGCGAGTCCTCGTGCTCGCCGCGCACCCCGACGACGATGTGCTCGGCATGGGCGGAACGATCGCGCTGCACGTGCTCCGCGGTGCTGCGGTGCGGGTCGTGTGCGTGACCGACGGGAGCTCGACCCAGTACCCGGGCGATGCCGAACGCCAGGAGCAGAAGAACAAGGAGGCGCTGGCGGCGGCGACTGCGCTCGGCGTGAGCGACTACGTCCACCTCGACCTCCCCGACATGCGCCTCGACACGGTCCCGCACGTCGAGCTGAACGCGATCGTCGAGGAGCACGTCCTCGATTTCGGGCCGGGGATCGTCTACACCGTGCACCCGGACGTCAACAGCGACCACCGAGTGCTGTTCGACTCCGTCGCCGTCGCCACACGACCGACACCGGGCCAGGTCGTCCGCCGGGTGCTGACGTATGCGCCGACCTCGAGCACGGAGTGGACTCCGGCGGGGACGAACTGGTTCGTCCCGAACTGGTTCGTCGACATCACCGAGACTCTTCAGCGCAAGCTCGACGCGTTCGCCTGCTTCGAGACCGAGCAGCGGCCGTACCCCCATCCACGCAACGCTCGAGCACTCCAGGCCCACGCGGAGCTCTTCGGGGCTACGGTCGGCTGCGAGTACGCCGAGCCGTTCGTGCTCGTACGAAGCCTCGAGACCCTCTAGGCCTCGTTCACGTAGAGTCGCGCGCCGTGGCACCCGACAGCAGAGCGGCAAGGACGCCTCGCGCCGGCGAGCCGGACCTCGACGCCGAGCGCGAGGTCGACATCGGCCGCTACCTCGATGCGCTCGTTGCGCGCTGGTGGCTCCCGGTCGCCGGCATCGTCGTCGGCGTCACCATCGGCTATCTGCTCGGCCTGGGCGGCAAGGAGGTCTTTCGGGGGGAGGCGACGGTCTACGTAGGCACGCCGTATACCCCGGGGGGCAACGCTCCAGCGCAGGGCATCTCCACTAACGCCAACACGGTCGGCCGCATCGCCCGCGGCCAGGAGACGATCAGCACGGTCTCCGAGGACACCGGCATGCCCCGGCGCGAGCTTCGCTCGGGCGTCTCGACGCGCGTGATCAAGAGCGGGCTTGCCAAGACCGTGCCCAGCCAGCTCTACGTGATCACGGTCAAGGGCAGCAAGCGATCGCAGGTCAGCGCGGCGACTGTCGCGATCGCCGAGCGGGTCGTGGACGAGGTTGGCGGCTACGCGAGGCAGAAGCGGGAGACCTTCCAGCAGGAGCTCGCCTCCGACAACCGCCAGCTCGCGGCGATCGACCGGCAGATCAAGGAGACGCAGGCGACGATCCGCGGCGCCTCGGGGATCGAGCAGCTGGCGATGAGCAACATGCTGCTGACGGTTGAGCTACGGCGCGGGACGTTGGAGCAGGACCGGCTTCAGACTCGTCAACTGCTTGCGCTCGCCGAGCAGGTCGAGCTGCCGCGCATCCTCGACCACGGAGCGGCGACCAAGACGACTGCGCGGAGCACGCGGAACTCGGCTGCGATTGCCGGCCTGATCGGGCTCCTGCTAGGGCTCCTCGCCGCGCTCCTGTGGGAGCCGGTCGCCGCGCGCACCGGAAGCGAGTAATGCTGGCAGGCAGAAGCGTCGCCATCGTCGTTCCGGCGTTCGACGAGGAGCGTCTAATCGGGACGACACTCGCCGGCATGCCCGAGTTCGTCGACCACGTGTTCGTCATCGACGACGCATCGCGCGATGCGACCGGCGAGCGCGCTCGCGCCGCGGGCGATGCCCGCGTGGAGGTGATCTCGCACGAGCGGAACCGGGGCGTGGGCGCTGCGATCATCACCGGCTACAAGCGCGCGCTCGCCGCCGGGATCGACGTCACTTGTGTGATGGCCGGCGACAATCAGATGGATCCCGCCGACCTCGAGGCGATCGCCGGGCCGGTCGCCCGCGGGGAGGCGGACTACGCCAAGGCGAACAGGCTCTTCACCGGTCGGGCCTGGGAGCTGATCCCGCGCACGCGCTACCTGGGGAACGCCGTCCTCTCACTCCTGACGAAGATCGCCTCGGGCTACTGGCACGTCGCCGACTCGCAGTCCGGCTACACCGCGCTCGGCCGCGACACGCTCGAGCTGCTCGACCTCGACCGCATCTACGAGCGCTACGGCTTTCCGAACGACATGCTCGTGCACCTGAACGTGATCAACGCGCGGGTGCGGGATGTGCCCTCGCGGCCGGTGTACGGCGTCGGCGAGACCTCCGGCATCCGCTTGCACAGGGTCGTGCCCTCGATCTCCTGGCTCCTGTTCAAAGCGTTTTTTTGGCGGATGCGCGAGAAGTACGTGATCCGCGACTTCCATCCGCTCGTCTTCTTCTACGTCTTCGGTCTCCTCTTCCTGGCCATCGGCACGGCGCTCGGATTGACGGTCACGGTGCTTCGTATCCTCGGTAACCAGCTGACGGTGGCGACGGTGGTTCTCGTCGCGCTCCTGCTGATCGCCGGCCTTCTGTTCACGCTCTTCGCGATGCTGTTCGACATGGAGTCGAATAAAGATCTGAAGTAAGAAGCTCCTCTTTGCGGGCAGTTTCGATAGCTGCTCGATCCGGAGGGTTGCAGGCGTCCCGGAGTCCGGCATACGATCGTCCCTCCCGCCCCGACGCGAGGAAGCCGCCCGCGATGAGGATCGCGCTCGTACAGCCACCGCCGCGCAGTGAGTTCGATCGACACTGGGCGCGCTTCCCCGGGCTCGGCATCGCGTACGTCGCGAGCTCGCTTCGCGCCGCCGGCCACGACATCGAGCTGCTCGACGGCAAGCTCGACCAGCTGACCGTCGACGAGATCGTCACTCGGGCTCGCGACGGGCGGCCGGACCTCGTAGGGATCACGTGCATGACGGTCGAGTACCCGCGCGCCGTCGAGATCGCGCAGCGGATCAAGCACGATCGTCCCGACGTGCCGATCGTCGTCGGCGGCGCGCACGTCAACGCCGTCGGGCGACAGGCTCTCGAGGAAGGCGACGCGTTCGACTACGCGTGCGTCGGCGAAGGCGAGCAACTCGCCTGTGAGCTGGCCGACGCTCTCCGGCGTGCTGTTGATCCCTCGGCGATCCCCGGGCTCGTCTCGCGGTATGGGGACGAGATCGTGACTGCCGGGCCTCGTCCGCCCCCCGACGACTACGACCTCCTTCCCTTCCCGGCGTGGGACCTGTTCCGGCCGGTTGACACCATCCCGCTGATCACGCACCGCGGATGCCCCTTCAAGTGCGTGTTCTGCAGCCACAACTCCGGCTTCAAGCCGCGGTATCGAACGCCCGCCAACGTCCTCGACGAGGTCGAGCAGATCCTCGAGCGCTACCGGCCCAAGCGGATCCGGATCGAGGACGAGACGTTCGGGCTGCACATCGGCCGGACGAAGGCGATCCTGGAGGGGGTCATCTCACGAGGGCTGCACCGGCAAATCGGCTTCTCGGCCCAGACGCGGGTCGATCGCGTCGACGAGGAGTTCATGCGCCTGTTGAAGACCGCCAACTTCGAGACACTCGAGCTCGGAGTGGAGTCCGGCAATCCGGACATCCTCGAGCAGACCCAGAAGGGAATCACGCTCGACCAGGTCGAACGTGCCGTCACGCTCGCCAAGCGCAACGGTCTCCGCGTCTGGTGCAAGTTCATCCTTGGCCACCCCGACGAGACCCACGCGACGATTCGGGACACGGTCGACTTCATCGCCAAGATCAACCCGCACCAGCTGTCCGTCTCGATCATGACCCCGTTCCCCGGCACCCCGATCCACGAGATGGCGCTGCGGGGAGAAGGCGGCTACCGGCTTCTCTCAGGCGGGTGGGAGGACTTCGACAAATACTCGAGCGGCGTCCTCGAGCTCGACACGGTGAGCCTCGCCCAGCTCAAGCGGTACCAGATCTGGTGCTACGTCAACCTGTACGTCCGCAACCGCCGTTTCCTCGAGCTGTCACGCTTGGTTGTCTCGCAACGTGCGGTGGGCTGGGAGATGTTGCGCTCGGCAATCGGCCGCACAGCGCTGGAGAGCGTCCAGCGCATCGGCCGGCGGCGGGTCAGCCTGGGTCATCTCCGGTGACTAGCTCGACCGTGTCTGAGCAGATCGGGCTCTCGGCGCCGTATGTCGATGAGACCGAAGAGCAAGCCTTGCTCGAGGTGCTGCGGTCCGGACGGCTCGCCTTCGGGCCGATGATCGAGCGCTTCGAGCGGGACTTCGCCGAACGCGTCGGGGCCCCGTACGTCGCGACGGTGTCGAGCGGCACCGCCGGCCTGCACCTCTGCGTGAAGCTCGCCGGGATCTCCCCCGGCGACGAGGTGGTGACGACTCCGCTCTCTTTCATCGCCTCCGCGAACGCCATCGTCTACGAGGGAGGCATCCCGATCTTCGTCGACGTCGACGAGCGAACGCTCAACCTCGACCCAGCGGCCGTGGAAGCGGCGATCACCCCGAGGACGAAGGCGCTCGTCCTCGTCGATCTCTTCGGCTACCCACTCGCCTACGATGGCTTCCAGGAACTCGCGCGCGCCAATGGCCTCTCCATCGTCGAGGACGCGTGCGAAGCGCTCGGGGCGACGTACCGCGGGCGCCCGGTCGGCTCCTTCGGCCATCCAGCCGTCTTCGCCTTCTATCCGAACAAGCAGATCACGACCGGGGAGGGTGGTGCCGTCGCGCTCCAGACCGAGGAGGAATGGGCGCTCGTGAAGAGCTTCGCGAACCAGGGCCGAACGGACCGTGGCGAGACATTCGCCCACGAGCGCATTGGTTACAACTACCGGCTCGACGAGCTGTCCGCGGCGCTGGGTGTTGCACAGTTGCAGAAGCTCGACCGGATCCTCGAGCTGCGCGATCAGGTTGCGGCCCGTTACGAGGCGCTGCTCGCGGACGTGGAGGGCATACGTCTGCTCTGCCCCGACGACGAGGTCCACCGGCGCTCCTGGTTCGTGTACGTCGTCTTCGTCGACCCTCCGGCCGAGCGCTCAGCGGTGATGGCCCGCCTCGCGGCCGAGGGAATCGCGTCCAAGCCCTATTTGCCGGCGATCCACCTCCAGCCAGCCTACGCCGAGCGCTTCGGCTTTCTCCCAGGGATGTTCCCTGTCGCCGAGGCTGCGGGTGCCCAGGGGCTCGCTCTGCCGTTCCACACCGGACTGTCGTCGAGCGATCAGGAGCGGGTCGTCGAGGCACTGGCTCGGGCCTTGGCATCGGCTTGACACCCTCGTCGAACCGAGAGCATGTGTCGCGCCCATCCTCCGCGCGTACGGCACGCAACGGACAGCTGCATGCCGAAGAGATCTCCGTCGAGACGCTGCTCGGCCGCTCGGTCGTCGACGTCGACGACGCCAAGTTTGCGGACTACATCGCCGAAGCGACCGTCCTCGTCACCGGTGCTGGAGGATCGCTCGGCGCCGAGCTCTGTGCGCGGCTGACCCAGCTGGGCGCCGGCGAGCTCATCCTCGTCGATCAGGCCGAGGCCTCTCTGGTCGAGCTTGCGACAGCGCTCCGGTACGACCACGGCTTCGCCAATGCAGTACCGGTGCTCGCTGATATCAGGAGCGCGGCCCGGGCAGTCGAGGTCTTCGAGCGGCATCGCCCGGACGTGGTCTTCCACACGGCGGCGTACAAGCAGGTGCCTCTGCTCGAAGCGCATCCGGTCGAAGCCGTCGCGACCAACGTCCTGGCAACGAAGTGCATCGTGGATGCGGCCGGTCGCGTCGGCGTCGAGCGCTTCGTGCTGTTCTCGACGGACAAGGCGGTGCAGCCCGCGAGCATCCTCGGGCAGACGAAAGCCGTTGCCGAGTGGATCGTCTCGACGGCAGGACGCGAGGCGACGGCCGCCCGTTACGCATCGGTTCGGCTCGGAAACGTCGTCGACTCGTCAGGGAGCACGTTGCCGCTCTTCCGGTGGCAGGTCGCGCGCGGCGGCCCCGTGACGGTCACGCATCCGAAGGTGACGCGCTACATGATGACCGCCGGCGAAGCCGCCGGGCTCGCGATCGTCGCGGGTGCGCTGGCGGACTCGAACGGCATCTTCTGCCTGGACATGGGCCCCCCGGTCAGCGTCCTCGACCTCGCGCGGCGGCTCGCCCGAGCCACATCGCGCGATGTCGCGATCGACTTCGTCGGCTTGCGCGCCGGCGAAAGGCTCCATGAGCAGCTGTTCTGGGAAAACGATGAGATCGTCGGGACCCCGTGTGAGCGCGTGCTCAGATCGACGATGCGCCAGGTCGACCCCACCTGGCTCAATGCCGCGATCGCCGTGCTCGCGCGGCACGTGGAACGCGCCTCGGCGGCCGGCGTGCGCGCAGCGCTCGCCGAGATGCACGAGGCTCCGGAGCGCGAGGACGTCCTGCCAACCGCGGTTCTGGCGCGATGAGGCTCGTCGTCCCAGCTCGCGCCAACGGGAGCGCCGATCCAGCGGTGACGGCGCGGGGGACGTTTGTCCTCACGTTCGACTTCGAGGACTGGCACCAGCTCGTCCACCGCCGTTTGGGGCGTCCTGACTGGCGCAACGGCAGCGCCGGTTTCGGGCAGCACGTGTCGAAGGCCCTGGACCTGCTCGACGAGCTCGGCGTCAGTGCGACCTTCTTCGTCGCCGGCGTGGCCGCGGAGCGGCACCCGCGGGCGCTAGAGGAGGTTGCTGCAAGAGGACACGAGCTTGCCTGCCACGGCTACGAGCATCGTCGGGCGTTTCAGCAGACCCCCGAGCAGTTCAGGAACGACGTCGCACGTTGCATGGAAGTGGTCGAGCGCATCTGCGGCGTGACGCCGATCGGGTACCGCGCACCGTGGTTCTCGATCACGCGCGACTCGCTCTGGGCGTACGACATCCTGCGGGAGCTCGGCTTCCAGTACGACTCGAGCCTGTACGACTCGCCGTTCGTGCCCCGACGGATCCGACCGATTCCCACCAACCCTTTTCGCATAGGCGGAGGTGCGGGCGAGGGCCTGTGGGAATTTCCGATTGCCGTCTGGAGACGGGGCAGGACGGCGCTTCCGCTGGGCGGGGGCGCGTACTGGCGTGCCCTTCCGAGCGTCGCGCTCTGGCACGGCCTGGAGAGCGTCGCTCGCGGCTCGATCTTCCCCGTCCTGTACTTCCACACGTACGAGTGCGCGACCGAGCCCCTCCGTGTCGTCCTGCCGGCACAAGCAAGCCCCCGAGAGCGGATCCGGGAGACATCGAGACGTCTCTACAAGAATGCCCGGCGAGACCTGATCGCCGTTCGGATCCGCGAGGCCGCTGCTCGGTTTCGGTTCGTGACGTTCCACGACATCCTCGACGACGGCCGCGATGACGTCGACGCGACGCTACTTCGAGAAGCACGCCCGCGCGTTTGACCGCTTCTACGGGGAGCCGAACCTGGCCACGCGCTTCCTGCGGCCCGGACCTCGGCGGGCGCGGGAACTGGCGGTCGCGGTCGTGGCGCGGCACCCGGGCGCGGACGTCCTCGACGTCGGCTGCGGCCCCGGCCGGGTCGCGGAGGCGGTCATCGACGCCGGCGCGGCGGCGTATGTCGGCATCGACCTCTCCGCGCACATGCTGGCGCTCGCACGAGAGCGACTCGAGCGGTTCGATTTGGTCGAGCTTCACGAGGGCGACTTCATCGACATCGACATCGGCCGAACGTTCGATGTCGTGCTTGCGCTGGGCCTCTTCGACTACCTCGCGGAACCAGCGCGTGCGGCCGCCTGGATGCGCGCCCGCTGCTCGTCGACGCTTGTCGCATCGTTTACTCGTTGGGATTGGCTCAAGGGGCCGATTCGCCACCTTCGTTACGAAGTGCTTCACCGCTGCCCGATCTTCGACTACACCGAAGCGGGCATTGAAGCGCTGCTCACGAGCGCCGGCTTCTCGAGCGTCGAGTTCCCCTTTCGCGGGCGCCGAGGTTTCCTCGTCTCCGCAACGCTCTGACGCAGCAAAACCGGGTTAGAAGTTCGTAAGGATCGGGGCGGCCGCGCCGAGGCCCTGGCTATCCTGCGCCCTCGTGGCCAGCGCCGTCGTCACCGGTGGAGCCGGGTTTCTCGGCTCTCATCTCTGTGAGTACCTGCTCGCGCAGGGCTACCGCGTTATCTGCGTGGACAACCTCGAGACGAGCTCGCTCGTCAACATCGAGCAGATCCGCGACGACGCGTTCACGTTCCTCAACCACGACGTGATGGAGCACATCGAGATCGACGAGCCCGTCGACGTCGTCTTCCATCTCGCTGCTCTCGCCAGCCCTATCGACTACCTGCGGCAGCCTCTCCACTCCCTGAAGACCGGCTCGCACGGGACGCATAATGCCCTCGGCCTCGCGAAATGGAAGCGCGCCCGCTTCCTGCTCGCCTCGACGAGCGAGATCTACGGCGACCCGCAGGTTCATCCGCAGCCGGAGACCTACTGGGGGCATGTGAACCCGATCGGCCCCCGAGGGGTTTACGACGAGGCGAAGCGCTACGCCGAGGCGATGACGATGGCCTACCACAGGCAACAGGGGGTCGACACTGCCATCGTCCGCATCTTCAACACCTACGGGCCGCGAATGCGCGCCAACGACGGGCGCGCGATTCCGACCTTCGTCCGCCAGGCGCTCGAGAGCAAGCCGCTGACCGTCTTCGGCGAGGGTTCGCAGACGCGGAGTTTTTGCTACGTCGACGATCTGATTCGCGGGCTCTACCTCCTCGCAACGAGTGGCGAGCACCTTCCAGTCAATCTCGGCAATCCGAGCGAGTTCACGATCCTCGAGCTCGCCGAGACGGTGCTTCGGTTGACCGAGTCGAGGAGCGAGATCGTCTTCGAAGCGCTTCCGGTCGACGATCCGCAGGTCCGCCAACCCGACATCACCCGCGCCAAGCAGCTGCTCGGCTGGGAACCCGAGGTCGAGCTCGAGGAAGGTCTTCGCCGGATGTTGCCGACGCTGGAGCAGGTTCGTGCGTAAGCAGCTGTTCCTCGCCGCCCTGGTCGCGATCGTGGCGGGCATTGCGGCCCCATCGGCCAAGCCCTCCCGCGGCCTGATCGTCGGCATCTTCGACGAGCAGATGACGTTCGGGGATCCCGACTTCGCGTTTCCGCAATACACCGCGCTCGGAGTCAAGGCCCTTCGGGTCAACCTCTATTGGGGCGGGGCGAGCGGCGTCGCACGTCGCCGGCGGCCCGCAAACGCGGTCAACCCGGCCGACCCCGCTTACGACTGGGCGACCTACGACGAGATGGTGAAGCGGTCGGCCCAGGCCAAGATCAAAGTCGTCTTCTCGATCCTCTGGACTCCCGGTTGGGCCGGGCCGGCCAAGAACCGCGCGCCGCGACGGATGATCGACCTGCGGAACTTCGCCTTCGCTGCGGCAAAGCGCTACAGCGGCAGCTTCCGCCCGGACCCCGACATGGCTCCGCTACCTGTCGTGCGCTTCTGGCTCGCCTGGAACGAGCCGAACAACCCCGTGTTCCTGAGGCCGCAGTTCGTTCGCGCCGGGAAACGCTTCCGCCTCGAGGCCCCCCGCGTCTACGCCCAGATGTGCAACTCGATCTGGGCGGGCGTTCACCTGACCGGCCTGGCGGGCGAGAAGGTCGCCTGCGGCGTGACCGCGCCGCGGGGGAACAACACGGGGCAGGGCCCGCGCCCTTCGATCTCGCCGATCTTCTTCCTCCGAGGCATGAAGAAGGCCGGCGCTCGCTTCGACGCCTACGCGCACCACCCGTACTACGGCCATCCGAGCGAGGCGCCCCGTGCGCGGCCACGAACGTTCCGGACCATTCTCCTGGGCAACATCAATGTTCTGATCAAGGAGCTGACGCGCCTCTACGGGCCGAAGCGCCTTTGGATCACCGAGTATGGGTACCAGACGAATCCCCCGGATCGCCTCTTCGGCGTGTCGTACGCCCAGCAGGCGCGCTATCTCTCGCTCTCCTTCGCGATTGCCCGGCGAAATCCGCGCATCGACATGATGATCTGGTTCCTGCTCAAGGACGAGGCGCGCGTCGGGAACGGGTGGCAGTCTGGCCTCTTCAGGGCCTCCGGCGGGCGCAAACCCAGCTGGAGCGCATTTAAGCGCGTGCGCAAGTAGGCCCCGCGGGCCGTATCATGGCGCGGTCCGTGGCTACTGAGCAAGCGCCTCCGGCGCGGCCGCCGAAACCTCCGTTCGATCGGGGCCTCGACGGCGCTGCCGCGCCCGCGGGCGACATCAGGTCGACCAGTCCGTACCTGCCGCTGAGCGGAGCCGCCCGCCGCGTGGCGAGCATCGGGGCGCTGATCGTGCTCGACCTCGTCGGGCTCGTCCTCGGTGTGTACGCAGCGCTCGCCCTTCGCGATCTCGTCTACGGGCACAACGTCCCGCTCTGGGGCTTCCTCTGGAGAGCGGAGACGGACTGGCTTCCCTTCCTAACGGTGATCACCGTGCTCGTCTTCTGGCAGGCGGGCCTCTACGCCGAGCGGGAGCGGCGCGCAGGGTTCGGCCGGATCGTCGCTTCGCTCGTGCTCGTCGCGGCGATCACGATGATCTTCGCGCTCGGCACGGGCCATCGCTTCGGCACCTACGGGCTCGCGCCGACGGCCGTCGTGCTGACGTCGATCTGCATCGGCCTGCTGCGAGGGAGCTACGACGTCGTCACCGGCGACCTGCTCAAGCTCGCGGGCATCCGCCGACGCGCGATCCTCGTCGGCCGGAGCGACGGCCTCGCGCGCCTACGCCGCACGCTGGGCGCGAGCCGAGGCGGCATCGACTACGACTTCGTTGGCACGATCACGTCGTCGGCCGACGGCGCCGGGCTGCCGGTGCTGGGACAGCTGCCGTCGCTGCCCGCGGTGCTCGCAGCGCGCGAGGTCGACGAGTTGATCGTCATCGACTCGGACTTCAGCGAGCGGGAGCTCGTCGAGATCGTGGAGCAGGCGCACCGGCGGGGCGTGAAGGTGCGGGTTGCGCCACGCGCGACCGAGCTCCTGATCGAGCGTCGCGGCGAGTACGTGCCGGGCCAGGGAGTTCCGCTCTTCGAGCTCCGTCCACCGGTCTTCGTCGGCGTCGACTGGGTAGCCAAAAGGGGATTCGATCTCGCCGTCAGCGCCCTCGTGGCCGTTGCCGGCCTGCCGCTCTGGCTGCTAATCGCGCTCGCGATCAAGCTCGACTCAAGCGGCTCCGTCCTGTACCGCGACCGGCGTGTGGGCCTGAACGAGCGGGACTTCGACATGCTCAAGTTCCGCACGATGTACGCGGACGCCGAAGCCCGCCAATCCGAGCTCGAGTCCGAGAACGAGGCAGAGGGTGCCCTCTTCAAGATCCGCGACGACCCGCGCGTGACTCGCGTCGGCCGCGTGCTGAGGCGCCTGTCGCTCGACGAGATCCCGCAGGTCCTGAACGTGCTCCGCGGAGAGATGAGCCTCGTCGGCCCGCGGCCGCTCCCGGTACGCGACTACGAGCTGCTCGAGTCCTGGCACCGGAAGCGCTACCTCGTGCTGCCCGGCATGACCGGTCTGTGGCAGATAGCGGGCCGGTCGAGCCTCGGCTTCGACGACCTGGTGCGGCTCGACTTCTACTACCTCGAGCACTGGTCGATCTGGCTGGACATCTCGATTCTGCTCAAGACGTTGCCCGCCGTGCTCGGCGCGCGCGGCGCCTATTAGGAAGAAGGCGACACGCTCGAACGGCAGCGGCGGGAGTGGGAGCAGCTCGCCGAAGTCGATCCGCTGTGGGCAATTCTCGCCGTACCGGACAGGCGTGGCGGCCGCTGGAAGCTGGACGAGTTCTTCGCGACCGGGGAGGCCGAGATTGCCCAGGTTCTCGAGGTCGCATCAGGGCTGGGCTACCCCGAGCGCTACGAGCGAGCGCTCGACTTCGGCTGCGGCGTGGGCCGCCTGACGAACGCGCTCGCGCAGCGGTTCAGGGAGGTGATCGGGATTGACATCTCGCAGGAGATGATCACGCTCGCCCGCAGGCTCGGCTCGTGCGAGAACTGCAGCTTCGAGGTCAGCACACACCCTGATCTCCGGCAGTTCCCCGCGGCGTCCTTCGACGTCGTCTACTCGTCGCTCGTGCTCCAGCACCTGCCGCGAAAGCGGCTCGTCCGGGACTATCTCGGCGAGTTCCTGCGCGTGCTTCGCCCCGGGGGCGTGGCGGTCTTCCAGGCGGTCTCACATCTTCCGGTAGCCCGACGGCTGCAGCCGCGCCGGCGCGCGTTTGCCCTGCTGCACGGGGCCGGCTTTCGCCACTGGTTTCTCGTCTCCCGGCTGAAGCTCGTGCCGGTCCGGCTCGCGGCGATCTCGGAAGACGACGTCAAGAGCACGATCGCCGCTCATGGGGGGGTCGTCTTGCACCTCGAGGAGCACCCGGCGCCGACCGGCGGAATCCGAAGCACCCGCTATTACGTGCGCGTGTGACAGCTTCCGCGGTCATCGTTGCGTACAGGAGCGGCCCGTCATTGACGCGCTGCCTCGAATCGCTGGCCGGCGAGGCCGACGAGGTGGTCGTGGTCGACAACGGCGGCGGAGGCTCGGAGATCGAAGACGCGCGTGGACGGGAAGGCGTCCGCGTCCTCTCGTCCACGGAGAACCTCGGTTTTGCGGCGGGCGCGAACTTCGGCGCCGGAGAGGCCGACGGTGACGTCGTCGTCTTTCTCAACCCGGACACCGTCGTCGCTCCGGGAGCGCTCCGGCAGCTCGAGCAGCGGCTCGCGGACCCGACAATCGGGATCGCGATGGCGCGGCTGCGCCTGCTCGATCGGCCGGAGCTCCTCAACTCCGCAGGAACGGAGGTGCATGTCACGGGCATCGGCTGGGCCGGTGGGTACGGCCGGCCTGCCGAGACCGTCTCCGAGCTGCGTGACGTCGCTGCGCCCAGCGGCGCGGCGATGGCGGTCCGGGCGGAGACCTTTCGGCAGCTGGGCGGGTTCGCCGAGGAGCTCTTCATGTATCTCGAGGACCTCGAGCTGGGCTGGCGAGCCCGCTTGGCGGGATACCGCGTCGTCATCGATCCCGCCGCCGACGTCTTCCACGAGTACGAGTACGGACGGAACTCGCGCAAGAGCTACTTCCTGGAGCGCAACAGGCTCGTCTTCGTGCTCACCGCCTACTCGGCCAAGCAGCTCATCCTGCTGCTGCCCGTTCTGCTCGCAACGGAGCTGGGCATGGCCGGGCTCGCGGCCAAGGAGGGTTGGCTTCGGGACAAGGCGGCCGGCTGGGGCTGGCTGCTGCGCCACGCGCCGCTCGTCGCCCGCCGGCGGCGGGGGACACAGGCGCTTCGCCGCGTCCGTGATCGCGAGCTTGCGCCGTACATCACATCGACGTTCTCTCCGGACATGCTGCCCGTGCCTGGGCCGCTGCGGGCCGCGAACCCCGTCGTGCGGGGCTACTGGTCTCTCGTCAGGCGCGCGCTTTGAGCACGATCTCGGTCACGTCGTCGCCGGGTCGGGATCTCCGCCGGGCGCGGAGGAACGTCGTCGGCACGCGAACGCCGTAGCTGGGCGAGTACCAGCCCGCCTCGGGGCGAAAGTCCAACCCCTCGGCCGAGATCTCCACCTCGTCCTCTGCTCCCGGCGCGAGCGGAAACGTCCACTCGAGGTCTCTCGCTTCAGCCGAGGTGACGGTGTCCCGGATGCGGAGGCCGCCGGGCACGAGCTCGATCCGGCGCCTGTGAGTCGCTCCCGTAAAGCCATGGTGCCTGCCCTCGAAGGCCCTGTCGTCCCAGGCCAGCAGCTCGGCCCGGGCGCGGTCCTCCATGGCGAAGAGGTCATCCGTGCGCAACTCGTTCTGCTCGCCTCCGTCGACGCTCAGAGTGGGGTGGTAGGAGGTGGAGCGGAAGAGGTTCCGCGCTTCGGGGTCGGCCGTGTACACGTACGTCCCGGGATCGACGACGAGCGATTGACCCCCGACCAGAAGCTCGAACGAGAGCTGGTCGTTGTGCGAGTGCCCGCCAAGCCCGTGGCGCCCCGTGTCGCCGCAGCGGACGATCGCGTACACGTCGCCGCCGCGAAGTACGTAGAAGCCGCTTTCGCGGAAGGCCGCCGACTTCGTGGCGAGCGTGAACGGGAGGGCGGCCTGGGCGAAGAGGTGGCGGTGGTCGCGAGGGTCGGTCCCGTACTCCCCGAGCGGCAGGAAACGGCCGTCGTCGGCGTCGCCGACCTGTGGTGCGAGCCCGTCCGGGCGCGTGTAGTCGCGCACGAACTCGAGCATCCGCTGGAGCCGCTCGCGGTACCACTCCGGAAGCTGCGCCGGGACGAGGGCGTCGACCGCCTGCGTCCCGGAAAGGAACAGCTCCGTGACGAGCCGGTGATATGGGATCGAGGCCTCGTGGGCGCCGCCGTCGTCCCGGACCTGGTGCTCGAGCTCGGAGCCGAGCTCGCCCGCCGCCCAGGCAGCCCAGCGCCGACCCTCCCACCCGCCCGAGAAGAGCGCGGCGACGGGAAGCAGGCCGACGACGTCAGCGAGGTAGTGGTTGCCACGGACTTCGCTCCACTCGAGGTGCGAGCGCACGAACCGGCCGTGCAGCAGCAGGCTCTGCAGGGTGGGGACGAACCACGGCTCTCCGGCGGCGTCGTCGGCGACGAGGGCGAGTGCCGCGACCCAGTTTGACGCGCGGATCGCGACGTCCATCGTGCTGGCCCAGTTCGGCCCGAGCTCGACCGGGTTGGCGGCGATCCAGCTCTGGAGCTGGGCTCCCAGCTCATCGAGGTAGCGCCGCTCGCCGGAGAGGCGATAGGCGCCTGCGAGGACTGGGAAATGCTGGGCGCGGGAGAGCTCCCAGGGGACTTTGATGTCGGAGCCGTCCTCGTAGGAGAGGCGTACGAGCGAGCCGTGCCGAAGCGGCCACCGGCGGCCGGTCTTGAAGTCGGCGTGCCAGTCGATTTCCGGGCCGAGCTCGGTCGGACCGGAGCCGAGCAGGTCGAACCGATGGTCGAGGACGGCGTTCGCCTGCTCGAGGATCGGCTCCGCCGCCTCGCGCTCGAAGCGGGTCACGGTGGGCATCGCCGCTAGCACAGGACCGCGCAGCGCCCTGACCGGATCGACTCCGCCAAAGGCTGCCATGACCTCGGCCGGGTGGGCCGTGAGCGGACGCGCGCGCACGTGCGCCTCCCGTACGGCGCCGCGAGCGAGCCCTGCTACGCCTCGCAGGGCGGCTCTCGTGCCCGCTCGTTGCCAGAGCCCGACGCCCTGGCGAAGGCTGACTCTCAACCCGCGGGGACGCGCCCGGCGATCCAGTAGTCGTGCCAGGCGCTCACGTTGTAGATGTTCCAGAGCTGGAAGGCCCAGTCGCCTCGGCCGGCGCGATGTGCCCGCCAGAGCTCGTCGATCGCGTCGTAGTCGAGCAGGCCGCGCTCGGCAAGAGACGATTCGCGGATCTCACGGCGGGCGCGCTCCCCCAACTCCTCGCGGAACCACTCGCTGACGGGTGCCGAGAAGCCCTGCTTCGGCCGACCGACGATCTCGGGCGGAAGCAGACCGGAAACGGCCCGTTTCAGCAGATACTTTCCACTGCCGTTGCGCACCTTCATCTCAGGTGGGAGCGCGAGCGCGAACTCGACGAGGTCGGCGTCGAGGAAGGGGACGCGCGCCTCGACGGAGCTCGCCATCGTGATCTTGTCGACGCGCATCAGCAGTAGCTCGGCCAGCCGATTCTTCAGCTCGAGATAGGTCATCTTCTGAAGCAGGTCGGCCCCCGGCAGCTGCTCCTCGGCCTCGCGCCAGAAGCGCTGGACGATCGCGTACGAGTCGGGATGCGGACGGCCGTTCGAGAGCACGCGCTCCTTCAGCTCGCCCTGGTAGGCGATTGCGCCGCCCCAGAAGGGCATCCGCCCCTCGGCCGCATCCTCGATCGCCTGTGCGTGCGCGATCCCGCGCCCGAAGCGGCGGGCGAGGGAGGTCGCGGCCCGGCTGACGCCGCGCCGCAGCGGGCGCGGCACCCGCTGGAAAGGCGGCCAGTAACGAGTGCGAAAGCGCGCATGGCTGATGTACGACTGGTAGCCGTGGAAGAGCTCGTCCGACCCCTCCCCGACCTGGACGACGACCGTGCCGTTGTCGCGCGCGAGCTGCGAGACGTAGTGGAGCGGGACGGCGACCCAGTCCGCGAGCGGCTCGTCCTGGTGGTAGACGAGGTCGGGCAGGAACGACTCGAGATCTCCGGCGTCGATGACGATCTCGTGATGATCGGTGCCGAACCGGCGCGCGATCGTCCGGGCGTGCTCGAGCTCGTTGTAGCGCTCGTAGCGCTCGAAGCCGACGGAGAACGTGCGCACCGGCTCCTCCATCAGCTCGGACATGAGCGCGACGTTCGTCGACGAGTCGAGGCCCCCGGAGAGGAAGACGCCGAAGGGGACGTCCGACATCATCCGGCGGCGGATCGACTCCCGCAGCAGGGCGAGCAGCCGCTCCTCGAGCTCGGGCTCTGAGAGGGCTGCGACCTCGGCCGACGCGGTCGACGAAAGCGGGCTCCAGTACGTCTCGATCTCGAGCGATCCGTCCGCGCGCACGGTCATCCGCTCCGCGGGCCCGAGCTTGCGGATGCCCTTGAACATCGTCATGGGCGCCGGCGTGCAGACGAAGGTCAGGTAGTGAAAGAACGCCTCCTCGTCCAGCTCCGCCGAGAGCGCCGGGTGCGCGAGCAGCGCCTTGATCTCCGAGGCGAACGCAAAACCCCCCGGGGACTGCGCGTAGTACAGGGGCTTCTTCCCGAGCCGGTCGCGTGCGAGGTGGAGCTCACGGCCCCGCTCGTCCCAGATCGCGTAGTGGAACATCCCGTGCAGGCGCTCGACGCAGCGCGGACCCTCCTCCTCGTAGAGGTGGATGATCGTCTCCGTGTCGGTGTGTGAGCGGTAGCGGTGCCCCTTCGCTTCGAGCTCCGGGCGGATGTCCATGTGGTTGTAGATCTCGCCGCCGAAGGTGACCCAGACCGTGCCGTCCTCGTTCGACATCGGCTGGTGCCCGGCGGGGGAGAGGTCGATGATCGAAAGCCGGCGGTGGGCGAGCGCGACACGGTGCTCGGGCGAGTGCCACGAGCCGCCGTCGTCCGGGCCGCGGTGATGGATCAGCTCCCGCATCGTCGTCACGAGCTCCTCGTCGACCGCGAAGTCGTCGCGGGTACCGCGGAGACCACAGATGCCGCACATCAGGTGCGCCTCGGGGGCGGAGGCTGGACCTCGACTGGGCGGCCCGACGCGATTGACTCGAGCGCGGCCAGGCCGATGCTCTGCGCGAGGTAGGCCGCGCCGAGCCCGGGCTCGAACTCGCGCTCGCCGCGGGCGGCCGCGAGCACTCCGCTCAGGAGCTTCGCGTGTCCCTTGTCGCCGCGGCTGGACTCCGTGCGCGTGCCTTCGGCGTCGAATGTCGTCAACGTGTCGAAGTCGTCGAGCACCCACGAGCGACCTCCGCGCAGCAGCTCGACTCGCTCCTTCGGCATCGAGGTGGAGCCCAGACCCGAGTAGTGGATCGTCGCCACCGATCCGTCGGCGTACTGAACGGTCACCGAAGCGCTTTCGGGCGAGGCCGATCCGGCGGGGGCCGGGACGGCGGCTGCGAGCACGCGCTCCGGGCGGCCGCAGAGCCAGTTCGCGAAGTCGAACATGTGGCAGGCCTCGCCGAGGATGCGCCCTCCGCCTTCACGGGGGTCGTTCAGCCAGTGCTCGGCCGGGACCGGGGAGTTGACGCGGTAGACGAGCTGTGCCGGGCCCGTGCTCGACTGCGCTTCGTCCCCGAGGCGTTGCGCGAGCTTGGCAAAGGGGCGATTGAAGCCGATTGCCAGCCGGTCGTTGTCCGCGCCGGCGGCCCAGACCTCGTCGATCTGCTCCCGCGTCAAGCCGAGGGGCTTCTCGACGAAGACGGCCTTGCCCGCCCGCAGCGCGGCGGCCGAGATCTCCGCGTGCGTGTCGTGGCGCGTCGTGACGACGACGAGGTCGACGTCGGAGGCTTCCACCGCCTCGCGCCAGTCCGTTCCCGGCCGGGCGCCGTTCAGCGAGCGCGCAAGCGAGGCCGCCGAGGAGCCGCCGCGGCTGACGACCGTGGTGATGCGCACTCCCTCTTCGTGCTGGAGATTGGGCAAGTGGGTCGAGCGTACGAAGCTCCCTGCGCCGACGAGGGCCACGCGCAGCTCGCCGTTCGGTGTGATGACCGAGGGCGGCGACGCGCGAGGGACCGGTTCCGCGGTTGCGCTCCGTTCGGGATAGGTGAGAGCAGCCGCGAGCGGCGGCGGGTCGGCGGCGAGCGCTTCATAGGCCTCGGCGGCGCGCTCGATGGGCAACTCGAGCTCTACGAGCGGGCCGAGCTTCACCAGCCCCTCGGCGACGAGGCGCAGGAACTCCTCCATGTTCCGTCCCGCTGTCCAGCGGACGTAAGGGAGCGGATAGTCGATGCCCGCTTCCTCGTACGACGGGTCGTAGCGCCCGGGCCCGTACGACGTGGAGATGAGCACGTTGGCCTCGCGCTCGTAGAGTGCCTCACGCTGAAGCTCGAGCCCGACCTCGCCGACGGGGACGACGCGGCCCTTGCGCCGAAGCATGCGGATCGCGTCGTTGACGAGGTCACTGCTCTTCGCCGAGGCCGTGACGACGACCGCGTCCGCGCCGGCTCCGCTCGTCCAGGCAGAGACCGCGGCCGCCGCCTCGGTCGGAGCGAGCGCGAGCTCGGCGCCCAGCTCGGCCCCGATCTTTCTGCGCCGCTCGACCGGCTCGACGCCGGCGACCCGGCAGCCGGCGGCGCGGAGGGCCTGCACGGTGATCAGGCCGAGGAGCCCGAGCCCGACGACGACGACGCGCTCGCCGAGCGAAGGCTCGGCCCGCCGCAGGCCCTGGATTGCAATCGCCCCGATCGCCGCGAACGACGCGTCCCGCGGTGACACACCTTCGGGCACGCCCACGACGAGGTTCCCCGGGACGGAAACGACCTCGGCGTGGTTCGCACGCCCGGCACCGGCGCAGGCGACCCGCTGACCAATGTGCAGCTCGGCGATCCCACCCGTGTCGAGCACCGTGCCTGCGCTCGAATAGCCGAGCGGCGAGTCCTGCGCAACCGCTCCCTTGACGAGGCCGATGGTCTCGCGCACGCCGCGCTCACGCGCGTGTCGCAGCGTCTGGGCGACGAGCTCCGGGTTCCTGATCGCCCGGGCGGCGAGTGATCCGGAGCCGGACGCGACGACGGAGCGCTCGGTTCCGCTCGAGATCGCGGAGGCCAGGTTGGCGACCAGAACGGAGCCAGCGGCCGGAGCTAGCTCTGGCACGTCGACGACCTGCGTCTTTCCGCCCCGCAAAACGACTTGTTTCACGCGGTTGAGAGTATCGGGCGCGAAGGCCGGTGACGGGAGTCCGCTCTATCCTCTGGCCACATGGCAGAGCGCCGCCGCAAAGTCCTCTCGGTCGTCGGCACGAGGCCGAACATGATGAAGATCGCGCCGATCGCGGCCGAGCTCCAGCGACGGGGAGACGAGTTCGAGCACGTCCTCGTGCACACGGGGCAGCACTACGACCGGGAGCTGTCCGAGATCTTCTTCGAGGAGCTCGGCGTCGGCGACCCGGACTATTCGCTCGGCGTCGGCTCCGGGTCGCACGCGCAGCAGACGGCACGCGTCATGGAGCGGCTCGAGCCCGTCCTCCTCGAGGCCGAGCCGGACATCGTGCTCGTGCCGGGCGACGTCAACTCGACGATGGCGGCCGCCCTGACTGCGTCGAAGCTTCTGCTGCCGATCGGCCACGTCGAGGCGGGACTGCGCTCGTTCGACCGCACGATGCCGGAGGAGATCAACCGCATCGTCGCCGACCAGGTCTCGCAGCTGCTCTTCATCCATTCGCCCGAGGCGCGCGACAATCTGCTCGCCGAAGGCTGCTCGGAGTCGGCGATCCAGGACGTCGGCAACACGATGATCGACTCTCTTGTCGCGATGCGGGAACGCATCGAGGCCCGCCGCGCGCCCGAGGCTCACGGCCTTGAGCGCGGCTCGTACCTCGTCGTCACGCTCCATCGGCCAAACCTCGTCGACGGCCCTTTGCTCGGCGAAGCGATGACCCAACTGGCCGCGGTCTCGGAGGCGCTCCCGATCGTGTTCCCGGTGCATCCGCGGACGCAGGCTGCGCTCGAGGCTCTCGGCATCGATCTGGAGCTCGACCGGCTGCGACTCGTCGAGCCGGTCGGATACGTGGAGTTCTTGAGCCTCGTCGCCGGCGCCGCAGGGGTATTGACCGACTCCGGGGGCATCCAAGAGGAGACGACCTATCTGGGCTTGCCCTGCTTCACGCTGCGGGACAACACCGAGCGACCGATCACGGTGTCAATGGGCACGAACGTCTTGCTTGGCCTCGCGCCGGAACGGATCGCAGAGGTGCCGGACCTGCTCGCCGCCGCGCGCGGAGAGGAGGCGGTCGTTCCGCAACTGTGGGACGGCAAGGCGTCGGAGCGGATTGCCGAAGTCCTCGCTCGATTCCCGCTCGAGGAGCTCGCCATAGCGCGGATTAAGTAGCCGAAATATTGTAAAGACTGTTGCAATCCCCTACTGTCGACGTTGCACCGAAGGAGGTGCGAGGTGCGTCTGATCCTTTGCATTCTCTCCGCCGCGGCACTCGCCCTCTGTGCAGGCGCGGTCTCGGACCAGGCTAAAGGGGCCTTTCCCGGACTGAACGGCAAGATCGTCTTCCAGAGCGACCGGGACGGCAACCAGGAGATCTACACGATGAACGCCGACGGCAGCAACCAGACGCGGCTGACGAACAATACCGCTATCGACCGGGAGCCCGCCTGGTCGCCTGACGGCACGCAGATCGTCTTCTGGAGCGACCGGGACGGCAACCGCGAGATCTACAAGATGAACCAATTTGGTAGCAATCAGACCCGGCTGACCAACAACCCAGCCAGCGACCGGGTTCCGTCCTGGACGAGCGACGGCAGAATCGTGTTTGACCGAAACGCGAGCACCATCCTTCAGTGCGCCGCCGGGGCGGACGTGTTCATCATGAACGCCGACGGGACTGGCGAGCAGAACATCACGAACAACTCTGCCATCGACTGCGTTGCCAACGGGTCGTCGATGGGCAGGATCGCGTTCAACAGCGACCGTGACGGCAACCTCGAGATCTATGCGATGAATCCCGACGGCAGCGGACTGGCGAGGATCACGAACAACTCGGTCTTCGACTACTGGCCGAACTGGTCCCCAAATTCCGCCGGAATCGTCTTCCTCCGCGACGAGGGTGACGGAAACAACGAAATCTACGTGATGCAGGCCGATGGAAGCGGCCAGATCAGGCTCACGAACACGCCGACTCGCGTGGAGTTCTCTCCGGCCTGGTCGCCGGTGGGCGACCGGCTCGTCTTCGAAGGCTGTTTCAACTACCCGACCTGCTCCAGCCAGATCTACACGATTAACCCGACCGGCGGGGAGGAGATCCCGCTCACGTCGGTCGGCAACAACGGCAAGCCGGACTGGCAGCCCTTGCCGCCCCCGCCTCCACCACCCCCACCACCTCCACCTCCACCTCCACCTCCACCTCCACCTCCACCTCCACCTCCAGCGGTGCGGTGCGTAGTGCCGCGGGTGATCGGGCTGAAGCTTCGGCGGGCCCGCGCGCGAATCCGCGCGAGGCATTGCTCGGTCGGCCGCGTCCGCCGTGCGCGCTCGAGGCGAGTCGGCCGCGTGATCTCACAGACCCCGAAGCCCCGAGCCGTCAGGCGCCGTGGCTTCCCGGTCAAGCTCGTCGTCGGCAGGCGCTAGGCGAGCTGGACCGACTGGAGGAGCTCGGCCAGCCGGCCGGCGAGTTGCGGGCGCTCGTACGGGGCTAGGTTGTGCGGCGGAACGGGCGGCGGAAGGTCACCGGCCCGGATTCGATCGAGGGCGGCCTCGATCGAGCGGTGGTCACCGAGCCGCGCGCAAAGCTGACTGGCATCGAGCCGCCTGAGGAGAGCTTCCGTCGCCCCGCCGTTCGAGAGGCAGAGCACGGGCTTGCCGAGCGCCAGGTACTCGTACACCTTCGCGGCGACTGCGGTCTCGTCACCTGCGCTTTGTGACTGGGTGACGAGCGCCACGTCGGCGTCCCCGATCCGCCGCACGGCGTCCTCCCAGCCGGACGGCGGCACGAGCTCGACCTGCGCGCCCGACTGCTGGATCTCCTTCTGGATCTCCGGAGCGACGTAGCCGTGGAGCACGAGGCGTAGGGGCGGACGCAGTACGCGCAGGAGCGGCGCAAGCGGACGATCCTTCGTCAACGTCCCCGAGTGCAGGATCGTCGTCCCGCTCGTCGCTCGGCGCATGGCGATCAGCGCCGGCTCGAAGCCGTTCGGGATCTCTTCGATCCGCGCTCCGGGATGACGACGGCGCAGGTCTTGAGCAGCCTCCGGAGTGACCGCGACGACCGCGGCGGCGTGCCGCACGACCTTGGACTCCGCCCGCCTCAGGATCGGGCCGCCGCGGTCAAAGGCGGGGTTCCCCGCCCACAGGTCTCGCAGCTCGACGACGAGCGGCGTGTCGCCCGTCGCACGGCCCGTGGCGACGAGGGCGGCGAAGGGCGGCCCGGTGGCGAGAACGGCGTCGTATTGGCCGTCCTGGAGCCTTTGGCGGACCTCGCGGGCACCGCGCGGAATCCACAGCATCGACAGGGGCAGCGCCTCGGGCCGCAGGCCGGCGAGCCGAAAGACGGGAGCGGCGAGTCGGCCCGCGGTCTCCATGACTCTCGCCCGGGCCCGGGCTCTTCCCGGCGAAGCGAATTCGTCGCCCCCGCCGGCCGAGACGACGTCCACGTCCCACCCATGCTCGGGCAGCTGGCGCGTGAAGGATCGCCAGCGAGCGGACGGGCCGCCGGCCTGGTCGATTGGACGGTGGCTCACCAGCAGCAGCCGCTTCACGGAGGGATCTCATCACACGCGTCTGCGAGCATCCGACGCATGGACAAAGCCAGCGTCGTCCCGGCACGCCTGCGCACAGACGTCTTCATCACATTCGGTGGGAAGGCGGCCAGCCTCCTCTTCGGGCTTCTCATCGTCATTCTCCTGGCGAGGGAGCTGGGCCCGACTCGCCAGGGGCTGTTCGCCGTCGCCTTCAGCCTGACACTGATCCTCATCCACCTCGGCGGGCTCGGAGTCTCGACGGCGAACCCCTACTTCGCCGCGCGCGAGCCCACGCAGCAGCAGCGCATCGCAGTGAACTCGCTCTGGCTCGCGGCCGGGCTCGGACTGGTGCTGGCAGCGATCGGCTTCGGGCTGAAGCTCGTCGTGCCGGCTGTCGTCCAGGGTCTCACCTGGTCACAGCTCGGGATCGCGCTCGTCGGCGTTCCCGCCGCGCTCGCCGCGCTCTTCCTGCAGAGCATCCTGCTGGGACAGGGCCGCATGGTGGCGTACAACGGCGTGGAAGTCGTCCAGTTCGCGTTGACCCTCGTCGCCCTCGCCGTCGGCTTCTGGGCGCTCGATATCGACGTGACCGGGGCTCTGATCGTCGTCACCGGAAGCCGCATCGGCTCGCTGCTCGGTTATCTCGCCGCGTTGCGCCTCAGTCCCAGCCTCTTCGACGCCGCCCTTGCGAGGCGAATGCTCGCGTACGGCTTTCGCGCTTACGTCGCTGTTGTGGTCTCGTTCCTCGTCATCAGGCTCGACCTGCTGCTCGTGAACGGCTACCTCGGCTCGCGTCAAGCGGGCCTCTATTCGGTCGCGGCAACCCTCGCCGACGGCATGTACGTCGTGCCGATGGTCGTCGGCCTGAACCTGTTCCCGCGCGTGGCCCGCTCAGGCGAAAGCCAGGAGACGGCCGAGGTCTTCCGCTCCGTCGCCGTCCTCTACGGGCTCGTCTGCCTCGTGACGATTCCCCTTGCTCGTCCGGCGATCCAGCTCTTCTTCGGCGATAAGTTCAGCGGCTCGGTCTCGCTCTACTACTGGCTTCTGCCGGGGATCTACTGCCTCGGGATGCTGACAATCCTCGCGCACCACTTCGCCGGGCGCGGCTATCCCAAGGCGGCGGCGGCGGTCTGGTTCGTGGGGCTCGGGCTGAACCTTGCAATCAACGTGGCCTTCCTGCCCGGCCGCGGCGCGTGGGTGGCTTCGCTCGCCTCGAGCATTGCGTATGTCGTGCTGCTCGCCCTCCACATGAGCCTCTTCGCTCGTGAGGCCGGCGGCTACGGAGTGTTGCGGCCACGAATGCGGGAGGTCGTCCACTTTGTCAGGACGGCTTTCGGCCGCGGATGACGAATTGCCAACCGAGGCGATCGCCGGTCAGTCGCGCGAGCGGGCCGGCGAGCTGGAAGTCGTAAGCCGTTACGACCTTGTCGATCTCGAGGCTGGTAAGCCCGCCGAACATCGGCCGCAGCTCGCGCTCGGTGTACGCCTTCGTTCCCTCGCTCTCCATGTGCCGAGCCAGCACTGCGGCGAGGCTGCGCCAGGGCCGTCCCGCGAGCAGCGCGTGCCGCACCCAGAAGCCGTACGCGACCCACGAGTGCCGCGCGTAGAGCATCACGCAGAGCTCTCCTCCGGGGCGCAGGACGCGCACTGCCTCGCGGACGGCACGTGCCGTGTCGGGCGTGTGGTGCAAGACGCCCCACGAGTACACGCGGTCGAAGCGCCCGTCTTCGAACGGCAGGGCCTCCGCGTCTGCGACGCGAAGGTCGGCCTCGAGGCCCTCCACGTCGAGCCGCCGCCGGACGAGGCCGACGGCGCGCTCCGTGAGATCCACTCCGGTCGCGCTCGCGCCGGCCCGGGCGAAGCGGACGAAATCGGTGCCGAGCCCGACGCCGATCTCGAGCAGCCGCTTGCCTCTCGCGCCCTCGAAGTCGGCAAAACGCGCAATGTGCGGCTCGAGCTCTTCCCGCCGCCGCTCGACTTGGCTGAAGAACTCCGGCGTGCCCTCGGGAGCATCGGCGTGGATCTCGCCGCATGCTTCGCGCTCCCAGTACGTCTTGACGCGCTGCTTCTGTTCTACTGCGGAGCCAGTGGCCACGGCGCCTATTAAAGACGTGCCCGACATAACGGTCGTCGTCGCCTGCTTCAACTACGGCCGCTTCCTCCCGGAGGCGGTGGAGAGCGCGGTACGCGAGGGCGCGAAGGTTGTGGTCGTGGATGACGGCTCCACGGAGCCCTTGCCGGAGCTTCCGACCGGAGTCGAGGTGCTGCGCCACGACAACCAGGGCGTCGCTCGCGCCCGTAACGCAGGGCTCGCTCGGGTCGAGACGCCCTACGCGTTGGTGCTGGACGCGGACGACCGGCTGGCGTCCGGAGCCCTCGAGACGCTTCGCGCGCCCCTCGAGGCCGACCCGGAGCTCGGCTTCGCCTACGGGCGGATGCGCTTCTTCGGCGACTGGGAGGGAGAGCTCAGATTTCCTCCTTACGACCCGTATGCCCTCCTCTACCGGCACACGATCGGGCTCAGCGCGCTCGCGCGACGGGAGGTCTTCGAGCAGACCGGCGGCTTCGATCCGGCTTTCGACCAGTTCGAGGACTGGGAGCTGTGGGTGAACGCTCTCGCGCACGGCTGGCACGGGCGGCAGGTCGATGCAGTGACCGTCGATTACCGCCGGCACGGGGGCTCGAAGCATGCTCGCGACCGCCCCGCGTATCGCAAGACGTTCCGGCAATTGCGCGAGAAGCACGCCGGCCTCTATCGCCATCCGCCCAAAGGCCTCGGCCGCCTCACGCGCCTGTGGTACCGCTTCTTCTGGGGCTACAGGCCGGTGCCGGCGGCGCTCGAGTCCGCCCTTCATCGCCTGTTCTGGCGGAAATAGCGTCAAGCAGGCGCTTTTCGAAGCCGATAGAGGTTCTATGCGGAAAGCCGCGATCGTCCCTGCCTACAACGAGGCGGGCTCAATCGGCGTGGTCGTCGCGGAGATCCGCGCGGCCGATCCTGAGCTCGAGGTCGTCGTCGTTGACGACGGCTCGACGGATGCGACCGCCGAGCTCGCACACAGCGCGGGTGCGACGGTGCTCCGCGTGCCCTACAACCTCGGAATCGGCGCTGCCGTGCAGACCGGGTTGCAATACGCGAGCGAGAACGAGTTCGATCTCGCCGTCCAGGTCGACGGCGACGGCCAGCACGACGCGCGTGAACTCGAGCAGCTTCTCGCGCCGATCCTCTCAGGCGAGGCCGACATAGCCGTTGGCACTCGCTTCGCGGGCGACCGTTTCTACCGGCCTTCCGTCGCCCGCAGGATCGGCATCGCACTCTTCGCAGGGCTCGTCTCGCTGATCGTCCGCCAGCGGGTGACGGACACGACATCCGGCTTCCGGGCGATGAACCGGCGCGGCATCCGGCTCTTTGCTGCGGACTACCCGCATGACTATCCGGAAGTCGAGGCCACGGTCCTCGTCTTCCGCCACCGGCTCCGGATGGTGGAAGTTCCCGTCACGATGCGGCAGCGCGAGACGGGCCGCTCGTCGATCACCGTCTTTCGCTCGCTCTACTACATGGGCAAGGTCTCGCTTGCGCTCTTCGTCGGGCTGCTCCGACCCCGTCCCGCCGCCGGATGATCGAGACCCGCCTCACGTTCGTGGCCGCGGTCGCAGTCGTCTTCGTGCTCGGCGTGATCGTCGAGCTCATCCGCCGCCACCGCCTCCAGGAACGCTACGCACTACTCTGGATCGCAACAGGCGGAGTCATGCTCGTGCTCGCCATCTGGCGCCAGGCCCTCGACGGCTTCGCCCACCTGATCGGCGTCGCCTATCCGCCCTCGGCCCTTTTCATGGTTGCTGGGCTGTTCGTCTTCGTCGTCCTGCTCCACTACTCGACGGTCCTCTCGCGCCTCTCCGACCAGAACAAGACTCTGGCGCAGAAGATCGCGCTCCTCGAGCAGCAAGTGCGCGAGAAGGACGAGCGCCGCCCGCGGCGCGTCGCTTAACAGAGCCGCAATAGGAGGCTGCTAGGGTCGCCCGCGTGGCTGGACCGATCCTCATCACCGGTCCCCAGGGCTTCGTCGGCCGCCATCTGCAGGCACAGCTCGGCGGCCGAGGTCTGCCGGTCGACGTCGACGTGACGGACGCGGAGGCGGTTGCGCGCGCAGTCGGCGCGAGCGCCCCGGACGCCGTCGTGCACCTCGCCGCGAGGTCGTCCGTCGCGGACTCCTGGGGCGAGATGGCGGAGGTGTGGCGCGTGAACGTCCTGGGGACGATCAATGTGCTCGAGGCGATCGGCGCTGAAGCGCCTCAGGCCCGGGTGCTCGTGGTCTCCACTGGTGAGGTCTACGGTCGGGCCGAGGAGATTCCCACCCCGGAGGTGAGCTTGATTGCCCCGCTTTCTCCGTACGCCGCGTCGAACGCCGCAGCCGAGCTCGCCTGCGGCACGACCAATCTCGACATCGTGGTCGCGCGAGCGTTTCAGCACGAGGGGCCCGGCCGGGATGAGCGCTTTGCGATCGGTTCCTGGACGCGTCAGATCGCGCGGCTCGAGGAGGCCGGCGGCGGCACCCTCCAGGTCGGTGACCTCACGTCGCGCCGCGACATCACGGATGTCCGCGACGTCTGTCGGGCATACGAGCTGCTGCTCGACCGCGCCGTCTCTGCGGGCATCTACAACGTCGCCTCCGGACGAGCGGTGCTGATGCGCCAGGTGCTCGATCTGCTCGTCGCCATGGCGCGCCGCCCGATCGAAATCGAGGTCGATCCGGCCCGGAGCCGGCCGACCGACCTCCCCACCGTGTGCGGCGACGCATCGAAGCTGCGGGCGGCGACGGGTTGGACGCCTACGATTCTCCTCGAGCAGACGTTGGCCGACGCGCTCGAGGCAGCGAGGCAGGCCGTGTCAGCGAAGGTGACGAGCGTGTGAGCGACAAACGGGCATTGATCACCGGCATCACCGGCCAGGACGGGTCCTACCTGGCGGAGCTTCTCCTCGACAAGAGCTATGAGGTGTACGGAATGGTGCGCCGCTCCTCGACAGAGAACTTCGAGCGCATCGATCACCTCACCGACCGCGTCAAGCTGATCCAGGCCGACCTACTCGACCCCACGTCACTCGTCGAGGCCCTCGAAGAGGCCCAGCCCGCAGAGGTCTACAACCTGGGCGCGCAGAGCTTCGTTCCAACCTCCTGGAAGCAGCCCGTGCTGACGGCCGAGTTCACGGCGGTCGGCGTGACGCGGCTGCTCGAGGCGCTTCGGAGAGTCGACCCCGGCATCCGGTTCTACCAGGCGTCCTCCTCCGAGATGTTCGGGAAGGTCCGCGAGGTTCCTCAGAACGAGCAGACGCCTTTCTACCCCCGGTCGCCTTATGGAGTGGCGAAGGCGTACGCGCACTTCATCACCGTCAACTACCGCGAGTCGTACGGCTTGTTCGCGATCTCCGGAATCCTCTTCAACCACGAGAGCCCGCGCCGGGGACTCGAGTTCGTGACCCGCAAGATCTCGGACGGCGTCGCACGCATCAAGCTCGGCCTCGCGGAGGAGCTTCGGCTAGGGAATCTCGAGGCGAAGCGAGATTGGGGCTATGCGGGCGACTACGTCGAGGCGATGTGGCTCATGCTTCAGGCTGACGAGCCGGAGGATTACGTGATCGCAACCGGGGAAGAGCACTCGGTGCAGGAGTGCGCCGAAATCGCCTTCCAGCACGCCGGGCTCGATCTCGACCGCCACGTCGTTGCCGACCCGGCGTTCCTGCGCCCCGCTGAGGTCGACCACCTCGTCGGCGACGCCTCGAAGGCGCGCGAGAAGCTCGGTTGGGAGCCGCGCGTCTCGTTCCGCGAGCTGATCGAGATGATGGTCGATGCGGACGTCGAGCGGCTCACGGCCGCAGCCGACCGGCGCGAGCTGGCCTAAGCGACCTCTTCGAAGGCCGCCAGCCAAGCGTCGCGGACGTGGCCCCAGTTGTACGCGGCCAGCACGTAGCGGCGTCCCTGGGCGCCGATCGCTGCTGCGAGCGCACGTTCCCGGGCGAGCAGGTCGAGCATTCGCGCGTACTCCTCCGCGTTCGAGTACCAGAGACCGCCGCCTGCCCGGCGCGATTGGCCGACGAGCACCGGCGAGACGGCGTTCGAGAGGGTCGGCCGTCCGTGTGACCAGGCTTCGAGCTGCGAGAAGGAGAGGCTTTCGTGGGGCGAGGGGCAAACGACGACGTCGGCTCCTGCGATCGCATCGTGCTTGAGCTCCTCGGAAATGAAGCCGAGCGAGTGGAACCCGTCAGCTGCCGGCAGCTCCACCTCGCCCCCGCCGACGAGAACGAGGTCGAGCCCGTCCGGGTGGACCGCGCGGTAGCGTGCGTGGTGGTCGAGGAGCTCGTCGACGCCCTTTGAGCGGGCGAGCCTCCCGTGGTAGAGCGCGTAGGGGTGCGCAATCTCGGTTTCGGCCACGAATCGCGCCGGATCCGGGGCTGGGTGCTCGTCGACGGCCGCGCCGACGATGCGCGCGCGTGCGTCGGGGATCCCGAAGCGCTCGCGTGCGAAGGCGCGCTCCTCGGGAGTCGAGAAGAGCAGAAGACGAGCCTTGGCGAAGACGTCGTCGAAAACACCGAGCCTGACCGGCGGCTCGTCGTGGAGCGTCGGGCAAAGGAGCGAACGCTCGGCGACGAGAGGCAGCCCGTGGACGGTCGTGGCGTAGAGGCAGGTGACGAAGGCGACCGCGTCGTACGTCGACCCCTCCTCGCGCAGGTGGTTCAGGAGGCCGGGCGCGTTCGGTCCCTGCGCCTGAATCCACTTGCGGCCGAGTTCGAGGTCCTCGGGCGACGCATAGGCGCGGGCGCTCGCCTGCTCGAACTCGAAGAGGTCGCGCGGACGGGGAACGGAGAACCGGATGACCGAGACGCCGTTCACTTTCGTGGGGCCGGGCGGGTAGACGTCCGCCCAGGACAGGTAGTCGATGGCGCAGGTCGTCAGCACCGTGACGTCGACTGAGGACGCGAGCAGCTCACTGACCCGACGGGCGAGTGTCTCGGCGCCGCCGAGGACCTCGGGGCCGTAGCGTTGAACAACCAGCGCGACACGCACTAGAGCCCCCTAGCCTCCTTCGAGCACAGGCGCGAGGGCCGCCCGGATCCGGGGAGCCACGGCCGCCGGGCTCAACTCCGCCAATCGCCGGGCGCCGGCCGCGGCGAGGGCCGTTCTCGTTTCGGTCGACGAGACGACCTCGTGCAGTGCCTCGGCGACGAGTGATAGATCCTCGCCGTCGAGCACGATTCCGGCCCCGCCGAGAGTCTCTGGGACGGCGCCGGCGCCGCGGGCGACTACGGGGATCCCGTGCGCGATAGCCTCGACGAGCGGCGCACAAAAGCCCTCGTGCACCGACATCGACACGTATGCGTCAGCGTGCCCGTACCAGGCGTCGCGCGCGTGGCTCGAGAGCGGGCCCGTGAGGAAGACTCGCTGGGCGCCTAGTCGCTCGACCAGGCGTTCCAGCGCGCTGCGGTAGTTCTCGAAGCCCACCGCGGATCCCACCAGCACGAGGCTTGCCCTGGGCGCCCGGTGTCGCTGGTAGAGCGCAAACGCCTTCAGCACGTCCTCGAGCCGCTTGTTCGGGACAATCCGCCCGACGCTGAGCACAGTCGGGTCGGGATGGGCCTCGATCGGTCGCTGCCGCGGGCGAGCCATGTCGAGAAGGAGCGGCACCACAGTTGGCTCTCCGAGTCCCGCCTTGCGTAGATCGTCGGCGTTGAACGACGAATCCGCGATGAGCACCTTCGGGCGGGCGAACCGTGCAAGGGCCTGACGACCCCGATCGCAGAGCGCGGCGAGCTCAGGGTTGAAGGCGCGCAGGAACCTGCCCGGCGTGATGTTGTGGTAACAGAGCGCGAGGTGATCGGGCCGCCGGAGTGCGAGCTCGGCCGTCTTGCTCCAGATCGCGTAGCGCAGGACGATCTTGCCCTGCGCGAGCAGCCGCTTCCCAGATCGGTCAAGCCGCTGCACCTTGCCCATCAGGTCGGGGTGCACGTGTTCGGCGACGATCTCGCCCGGGTGACCCCACCCGGCGAGCAGCTCGCGCCAGGCGAAAGCCTGGTTCGTGATCGCATCGCCCGGCGCGGCGTTGGGGAGCAGCTGATGGACGATCGTCACTGAGTTTGTTGCGTCCGCTCGAGCCGCGCCAGGCGAGCCTCGAGCTGCTCGAGGCTGGACTGGAGCATCTCGTGGCGCGTGGCGACCTCGATGAGGTCGGTCTGGGCGCTCTCGCGCGCCGCGATCTCGGCAGAGAGAGCCGTTTCGAGGCGCGTCACTGCCGCGTCGGCTTGGCGGGCGAGGTCGTCGAGCACGAAGGAGAGCAGCCGCAGCACGAACTTCTTGAAGAGCGTGATCACCGGGCCGATGACCGGCTTGGTGGAGAAGCCGAGCTCGGGACGGAAGCGGATTCGTGGGCCCGGTGTGCCGAGGTCGAACCGCTGAGCGAGGGCCGGCTGAGGGCTAGGCTCGAGTGGCAGCATTTCGAGCTCGATCCCGGACCCCGCGTCCGCGTATGTCCCCGCCGCACGCTCTCGGGCGACACGCTCCTTCAGCTCTTCGACGAGGCGCTCGACGTCGATCTCGGGCTCTGCAGGCGTTTCGGACATCGAGGCGACATTACCGCTAGCCGGACGCACTATCCGGACTCGATGCAAAGAGGCGCCTGAGCCGTCGAGCTCGTCGAACCATGCGACTCCCTCTTGAACGAGCGTCAGCCGGAGCTCGTAGTCCCCCTCCTCGGCCGGCGTACGGATGACGATCCGGGACACGAGGCGATCCCCCGCCGGCAGCGGGCGCGGAAGCGGTGTGCGCGCGCCCTCCGGGCCGACAGGTCGACCCGAGTTCGCGTGAAGCCAGGTGTACGAGATATTGACCGGGCATGGCGGGATCGAGACGAATGTCGCCGAACCGCAGCAGAGACGTGTCTGGATTAGCGAGCACAGAAGTCAGACGGCCGATCGCGCGATCATAGGGCCCGTAGGCGCTCCGGGTGCTTGCGGACGAAGCGCGCGATCGAGCGCCAGTGCCAGAGCGTCCTGCGCGTCAGGAACGTGCGGTCGGTCTCGGCCGCATGCACGTGCGTGACGACGGCCTGAGGCACATACCAGCGCTTCCAGCCCGCACGCGCCGCCCGGTAGCAGAGGTCAATGTCTTCTCCATAGAGCCGATAGCCCTCGTCGAATCCGTTGAGCTCGTCGAGCAGCTCGCGGCGAAGTAGCAGGAAGGCACCAAGCATCCACTCGGCCTCGACCGGGCGGGTGGGACGCTGGTCGAGCTGGTAGTGAGCCCGCTGGCGCTCCTGCGGATTGACGAGCCACCGCAGAGGGGTGCGGCGGACGATCGTGCCCGAGACCGTCGGGAACAGCCGCCGTGAGGCCTGTGACGTGCCGTCGGGATTCAGCAGCATCGGCCCCGCAATGCCGCAGCGCGGCCGGCCGGCCGCGAAGTCGAGCAGCAGCCCCACCGCGCTTTCATGCGGCGTCGTGTCGGGGTTCGCAATGACGACGAAGGGCGTGCTGGTCGCCGCGATCCCCTTGTTGAGGTTGGCGGAAAGGCCGAGCGGGTGATCGTTGACGATCATGCGCGCGTCAACCTCCGGGGCGGGCGGGTTGGCCACGACTACGAGCTCGTCGACCTGTGGCCCGAGCGCCGCCAGGCACTGCGCGAGGGCGGGATCGCGGCCGTGCGTGACGACGATTCCGGCGACGGCGCTCATTCCGTCAGCTCACGGTAGACGTCGAGCGTGCGCCGCGCCGACTCGGCCCAGCTGAAACCCCGAGCGCGCTCGAGACCGGCCGCGACCAGACGCTCTCGGTCAGCGAGGGCGCGTTCGATGCCTCCCGCGAGCGCGGCGGGGTCGGCGGGCTCGACGAGAACCGCTGCATCGCCGGCGATCTCCGGCAGCGCTCCGGTCGCCGCCGCGACGACCGGCGTCCCCGACGCCATCGCCTCTAGCACGGGCAGCCCAAACCCTTCGTACCGCGAGGGGAAGACGAGGCAGGCTGCCCCCCGGTAGAGCGCCGCGAGCTCGTCGAGCTCGACGTGGCCGGCAAACTCGACGCGCGCACCGAGCCCCAGCCGGCGCACGGCCGCGCGCACCTCGTCCGCGCCGCGCTTCTCGGGCCCGACGACGACGAGCCCCAGATCGTCGTCGAGGAGAGCGAGCGCCTCGAGCGCCGTCAACGGGTCCTTGCGCGGCTGGATTGCGCCGACGAAGAGCGCGTAGGGCGGACGCGTCGGAGCAGAGCCGTTGGGGCTAAACACCTCGTCGACACCGTTCGGAGTCACGACGATCTTCCCCTCGGCGACCCCGTAGCGTTCGATGAGGTCGCGCTTCGTCCACTCGGACACGGCGAGCACGCGGTCGGCCCGCGCCACCGAGCGCGGCACGAGCGTGCGAAAGAGCAGGCGGTCACGGAAGGGCATGAGCTCGGGATGCTGCTCGAATGAGAGGTCGTGGACGGTGACGACAGACCGGCCTCGATATCCGGGCGGGATCACGTAGTTGAAATGGGCGACCGTTGGGCGCAGTCGGCGCAGGAGGCGGGGCAGCCGGAAGGCCATGCGTGCGACCTGGCTCTCCCCGGGCAGGGCAATCGGCTCGACTCCGCTCGGGACGAGCTCGGGCCGCCGGGTCACGGCCGCCAGCCGCTCCCTGTCGGCGAGCGGCGCGAGCTCGCGCAGGAGCGCACGGACGTATGTCTCGTCACCCGTGCGCCGCCGCCCGAGGACGTCCGCATCGATGACGATCAGCGGCTTCAGGCGGCGGCCTCCCTGTAGACCTCGAGGTGCGCTTTGGCGGCGCGCTCCCACGAGTACTCACGCGCGCGCTGCGGCCCGAGCGGAGCGAGCTCGCTGCGGCGCTCGACCGCTTCGCGCAATCCGGCCGCGATCGAGCTCGCATCGCGCGGATCGACGCCAACGGCGACATCCGCCGCGAACTCCTGGAACGGCGGCCCGGCGGGCGCGACCACCGGGGCGCCGCTCGCCATCGCCTCCAGCACGGGAAGCCCGAAGCCTTCGTAGAGCGACACGTAGGCGACACACGCCGCGCCGCGATAGAGCCGCGCGAGCTCGTCGTCGCCGATTCCCGTCAGCCAGCGAACCCCCTCTCCGTTGACGCGAACTCCGCCCCAGCCGGGCGCACCCACGACGCGCAGCTCGAGCCCGCGAAGGTCGGCGCGGTGGAAGCCCTCGATCAGGCGGTCGAGGTTCTTGCGCGGCTCGAGCGTCGAGACGGCGAGGACGAAATCGCCTCCGCTTGCAGGCCCGTCGGCGCTGAACGGCTCGCCCACTCCGTACGGGATCACGCGCAGCTTGTCGGCGGGAACCGAGAGCAGCTCGATGACCTCGGCGCGGGTGAACTCTGAACCGACGATGATCCGCCGAGCAGCGCGCGCGACGCGGGGCAGGGTGAACGTGCTGTAGCTGCGCGTCCAACGGTTGAACGCCTCGGGGTGCCGGAGGACTGCGAGGTCGTGAATCGTCACGACGAGGGGCAGGCGTGAGCGGAACGGTGCTCGCTGCGTGGGGCAGTGGAGGACGTCGAGCCGGTCGCGCTTCGCCGCGCGCGGGAGCGCTGCCGGATACCAGACGGCGTCACGCGCGATTCTCGTCAGGCGCCCCGGGCCGCCCCAGGCATAGCGGCACAGCTCCAGGGAGGAGTCGCGCTCGAGCCCGGCCAGGAGGTTCGTTACATAACGCGCAGTTCCCGCCCGTGTCAGGGCAAGGGGAGAGACGTCGAGACCGACACGGAGCACGAGTCCAAGTGTCTCAGAGCGCTGTGTCGAATCCGTGAAGGTGGGCCTCGCCACACGCGCGCCACGTGAAGCGCTGCGCGTGCTCTAACCCTCGCGTTACGAGGGCGTCCTGCTCGTCGAGGGCGAGCTCGATGCCGGCCGCGATTGCTTCCGGGCTCTTCGGGTCGGCCCGAATCGCCGCCTCGCCGCACGCCTCGTCGAGCGACGGATGCGACGATGCGACAACCGGCGTGCCCGAGGCCATGGCCTCGAGGACCGGGATCCCGAACCCCTCGAAGAACGTGGGATACGCAAAGACGGCTGCGCCCCGGTAAAGGGCCGGGAGATCGTCGTCCGCGACGTGAGGCGGAGCCAGGAGCCGCAACTCCGGGCGTCGCGCCCGGACGAGCTCGACGGCTGCGGCCAGCCCTGTGTGGTTCTTCCGGGGATCGTCGGGTGCGAGCATCAGGACGTAATCGCCTTCGCGGCTCGGTCCCTCGGGACGGAACCGCTCGTCGACACCGGGGTAGGCGACGACGATCCGCTCCCGCGGGAAGCTCAGCCGCTCGGCGATGTCGTCGGCCGTGAAGTTCGAGATCGCCGCGATCTGGTCGCATGTCTTCGCAGCGTGCCGGTACTTGCGGAGGTTGATTGCCCGCGTGCGCGGATGAACCCACTCGGGAAAGCGCAGCGGAATCAGGTCGTAGACCGTCGTCGTGCGCAGGCCGCCCCGCTGGGGCGGGTACATCCAGTCGGAGAAGTGGAAGACGTCGAGCGCTCCGGCAAGACGCTCCACCGGCAGCAGGCCGCTCCGGCTCCATAGCGTCCGCCACGCGTGCGCCGGGGGCGGCAGCGAGACGACTCGCCGCTTGACGGGGATCCCGGCCAGAGCATCGTTCAGCCGCCTCTTCGCGCGCATGCTGACCGGGGCGAACGCGACGACTTCGTGCTCGGCTCCGCCCGCCTCTACCAGGCCTCCGAGCATTCCGCGGATGTAGTTGCCGATTCCGGTCCGTGGATGGGAGAGAGGGGTGACGTCGACGACGATTCGCACGCCTCTAGACTGGCAGCCCGTGAGCGTCTACGCCGATCTCTTTCGCTACAGCGACCTCTTCCTGAACCTCTTCCGCCGCGAGTTGCGCGTCAAGTACCGCGGCTCGATGCTCGGCCTCGCCTGGACGCTGATCAACCCGCTCGTCCTGATGGTCGTCTACACGGTCGTCTTCTCGGTGCTCTGGAGATCGGTCTCGGTCAAGCACTACCCCCTCTTCGTGCTGACCGGCCTGGTGGTGTGGATCTTCTTCCAGGGGACGCTGCAGATGTCGTGCACGAGCCTGCTCGGACAGGCGAGCCTCGTGAAGCAGGTTCGGTTCCCGCGCCAGCTGCTGCCCTTCTCCGTCGTGGCGACGAACGCGGTGACGATGCTCGTGATGCTCGGAGTCGTGCTCACGCTGAACCTCATCTTCGTCCCGGCCACCCGCACGACCTTCTGGGCTGCGCTGCCGCTGCTCTTCCCGCTCGCGGGGCTCGTGACCGCGTTCGCGGTCATTCTCGCGTCGGCGACGGTCATGTTCAGGGACGTCGAGCACCTGATCACGACGGTGCTGCTGCCCTGGTTCATCCTCACCCCGGTCTTCTACGAGTTCGACCAGCTGCCCGGCATCGATTCGCATCCGACGATCGCGGACGTCCTCTACTACGCCAATCCGGTCACGCCGTTCGTCGACGCGATTCGCGACCCGCTGTTCTTTGGCGAGCTGCCTCGCCTCGGGAACGTGGTGTACGCGTTCGGAGTAGCGATCGGCGCCTTGGCGATCGCCGCCTTCGCCTTCCGGCGGGTCGACGACCAGCTCGCGGCGCAGCTATAGCCCGATGACAGGGCACGAGCTCAGAGGCATCCGCCGCCCAGTCACACCGTAAGCCATTGGTGACCAGAGCGTGAGCGAAGGATTCCGCGTAGTCGCGTTCGCAATCGGCTATCTCGTGATCTTCACCGCGCTCGGTCTGGGCCCGGCATGCGTGCTGGCGCGCGGATCAACGCCCCGCTTCGTGCTCGCGCCGATGCTTGGACTGGCGCTTGCGGCGAGCGTTCTGACGACAGCATCGGTCGCGCTGACGATGCACACTGCCGCCTGGCTCGTCCTGATACCGCTTGCGCTCCTGTCTCTGAGCTTGGCGTTTTGGCGGCTCAGGCGTCGTCGAAAGATCGAAGCTGCGGAAGTGGCAATACCCACCTTTCTGGTCGTCGTGGCGTTGCTCCTCGCATCGGCCCCCGCCTTTGCGCGCGGTACTGTCGGCCCCTTTGGGCTCGGCGTGTACGACGCATGGGGCTACGTCCAGGCAGACCTATGGCTGCAGGGGCACACCCTTCGCGACGAGCCTCCACCGGATGCCGGGAGGTGGGATCTATCGTTCGCCTACGGACACGCCCTGACCCAGGATGAGACACGGATCGGCGTCTCGGTCGTGAACGCGGCGGTAGAGTCACTTTTCGGCGTTCGCCCGGACGAGACGAACTTCGCTTTTCTCGCAGCCTTGTTCGCGCTCCTGCCCGCGACGATCTGGGTCGTCGCGCGGGAGCTCGGCGCAGGTCGCGCTGCCGCCGCGTTCGGCGCGTGCTTCGGTCTCTCGCCGGCCGTCTTCACGCTCGTCGCGGATTCAGCTCTTGCGAACCTCTGTGCGCTCGTGCTTGCGGCGCCGGCTCTCGTCCTTGCGCTGCGCAGCCTCGAACGCGGGGAAACCCTCGAGCTGCTCCTTGCCGCCGTCCTCCTCTGTGGAGTGATCTCGGTCTATCCAGAGTTCATCCCGCCGCTCGCGGCGGCGGCCGGTCTCGGTGGAGCCGTCTACGCCGCGCGTTGGGCCGTACCGATTGGCTCGCTGTCGCGCGCGCACACGCTTCTCAGCGGCCTTGTGGTCATCGCAGTCGGGGTGGCGCTGATCGCGCCGCTGAGCGATTACCGCGCGCTCTCATACCTCTCCCGCATTGGAGGAGCGGACAGCGGCCTGTTCTCGGGCCTTCCCCCGCGCTTCTTGACCTGGGAAAACGCCGGCGCCTGGGCGTTCGGCGTGCTCCACCTCTACCAGCTACAGCGCTTCGACCTGCTCTCTGGATGGAAGACCGCGATCGCCGTCGCGCTTCCGCTCGCGCTGGCGGTGCTCGTAGCGGCCGGCGCGCTTCGGAGCCGCGCTGGGGTCGCTCTGGTCCTCACTCCGATTGTCGTCTCGATTGGGCTCGGCCTCCTGGCGTACCGGCGCTATCAAGGCGGGCACTGTGAGTACTGCCTCTGGAAGTCGTTGACGTTCATCCTGCCCTTCCTCGGTGTCGGGCTTGCTCTCGGCGTCGAGGCTGTGTGGCGGTCGAACAGATGGCCGCGATTCATGGGGGTCGCAGCGCGCGTGGCAGTCACGGCGCTTGCGCTGGGCGCCCTCGGCGTGCTCGCCCGATCAGACGTGAAGGTCGCGCGCGCAATCGAGCACACCCCGGCGGCGGCACTCATGTCGCTTCGGGAGCTCGACGATGCGCACGTGTCGCTCCCGGAGGGGGCCCAGCTGCTCGTCGAGGGAGCCGAGGCGAGCGATGCACCCAAGTGGACCGTTCCGGAGACGTACTTCGAGGCCCGCGGACTTCATGGTGCGAGGCCGTCGCTGCCTCTGGCCCGCGACGATGCTCTCTACCTCGGCGTGGGAGTCGCCAAGTCACCGCGTCAGTTCTACGCGCCGACCTACGACTACGTGCTGAGCTCCTTCCCGGGGCTGCGTTCGAATCGAACGCTCCTGGCGAGTCGAGGGACGTATGCCTTGTTCCACCGCGCGGCCACCGACGTCGCGATCGTGGGCGCCAGCTCGGCAATAGATCCGGCGGAGGGAAAGGAGGCAATTCCATGGCTGCTCGGCCCGCTTCAGCTCTGGATTTCGGCCCCATCACCTCGCCGAGTGGGCGTAATGCTGAGCCTTCGCCATCAAGAGGCCGAGCGCCCTCTGCTTCAGCTGGTCAGTGGCCGAACACCCCTTCCGACATTCAGCTCTGCGGACCGCTCGCGCGTGTGCGCCGACGCAACGCTGGGCCGGGGACTGACGATTCTGACCGCTGAGCCGGACTTCCCGAGTCGGCTGCCGCCGGCACGCGGGTCCGAGGAAGACCCGGTTCCACCGCCGCCGAAACTGCTCGGGATCGGGGCGGTCAAGATCCTGCCCGGAGGGTGTCCCCGCGAGTTCGGTAATGCGGTCTTGCTACTCCAGTTCTCCGACGGCTGGCAGAGCCCGGAGCGAGACGCAAACGGACACGTCTTTCGCTGGATGGGCTCGCGTGCGCGTCTCACCGTCGGAGCCGAGGATGCGCCTCGGCCGGCCGTGCGCCTGACTGCGACGCTGTTCAGCCTCCTCGAGCCCCGGACCCTGATCGTCCGCATCGACGGAAGGAAGCTCCGCAGGATTCGGGTGCCGTCCTCGACCACGGGTGCCCGGAGGGTGGCGCTCGTCGTACCGGCAGGGCGAGGCCCGGCAGGGCTGACGCTCACCGCCGATCCCGGCGCCCAGTCGGCGACGGCGGTCACGCCCGGCGATAGACGAAGGCTTGCGATTGCCTTCTCCGAGGTCGAATTGAGCCGCCCATGAAAGGCGTGCTCGCTCGGGCGAGGACGCTCGTCGCGCGAGGGCTCTACGGGCTCCGATCTCCGTTCAACGTCCTCGTGCTCGGCCTGCTCGTCGGTGTCGCTTCGTTCTACCTCTGGACGGCCACGTCGAGCGGGAATCCGATCCACTTCGGAGAGTCGAGGACCGACTACTACAACCTGCTCGGCGACGCGTTCCTCGACGGCCAGCTCAGCCTGCCGGTTGAGCCGGCGAAGGAGCTGCTCGCGCTGCCGGACCCGTACGACCCGGTGGCGAACGGGCCGTACCGGCTCCACGATCTTTCTCTCTACAAGGGGCGGTACTACATGCCGTGGGGGCCAACCCCGGCGCTGACGCTGTTCCTGCCGTTCCGTTTGCTCGGCTTGGGCGACATGCCCGAGAACCTTGCAGTCGCCTTGTTTTCCCTCGGGGGACTCCTCTTCTCAGTGCTCCTGCTCCGATTGCTCCTGCGCCGCTATCTGCCGGCTACGCCGACGTGGTTACGGATCGCAGCGATCGCAGCTCTCGCCTTCGAGAACGCTGCTCCGTTCATTCTCCGGAGGCCCGCCGTCTACGAGGTGGCGATCTCCGCCGCTTACTGCTTCACCTTTGCCGGGCTCTACCTCCTCTTCTCCGGCCTGCTCGCGAAACGAACAAGCTTGTTGCGCCTGGCTCTGGGCAGCCTCTGCATCGGACTGGCCGTCGGCGCTCGTCCGAACCTCTTCGTGGTGGGCCTCGCCCTGGTTCTCGTCTGGCTGTTGTTGGCTCCTCGTGAGCCGATTCGCACCCTTCGCGTTCGCTCCGCCGTCGCGCTTTTCGGGCCCCTCCTCCTCTGTGTCGTAGCTTTGCTCGCCTACAACTACGCGCGCTTTGATTCGCCGCTGGAATTGGGGCTGAAGTACCAGCTCGCCGGGGTCGAGGTGCGCAAGAAAGACACCTTCAACCTGTCGTACATCCTGCCGGGTCTCTACTACTACCTGCTCGCACCCGCGCGGCTGAACCTCAACTTCCCCTTCTTTCACCTTCCGCCGCCTCCGGCCTATCCCGGGCACGTTCCGGCCGGATACGACGGCGTCGAGGTCACGGGAGGCCTCTTTCCGAACGTGCCCATTCTGCTCGTCCTTCCCGCAGTCGTGCCCTTTGTCCTGGCTCGCCGGCTCAAGCTTCCTCTCGGGCTGGGAGCGATCGTCGGCACTCTCGCGTTGATCGGCGCCGCGATTGTCTTAGCTCTGAGCTTTGCGTTCTGGGGCACGACGATGCGATACGAGATGGACTTCCTCGGGCTGCTGTTGCTCGCCGCACTGCTCGTCTGGCTGGCGGCGGTCTCCGCTCTCGGGAAATCGCGCAGAGTCCGTCGCCTGTTCTCCGTGGGCGGTGCGGTCCTCATCGGCTACGGCGCGCTTGTCGGGGCGGCGATCAGCGTGACGGGTTACTACGACTCGTTGCGAACGGGAAGTCCGGGCACGTACCGCGCTCTCGAGCGGTTCTTCAGTCCTCTGCCGACCTTGGCCACGATGATCATCGGCCGGCCGATTCTCGTCGACGTCGTCAACCCAACCGGCTACAGCGCTCCGATCAACTACGGCACTGCCGGAGCAGGTGCGGCCAGCTTCTGGATCGGTCGCGATCCGGCCGTGCTCGAGATCGTTTCACCTCGAGACGGTGAGTTCATGCTGGAGGGCGTGTTGCGGAGAGGTCCGTCTGCCGCGCCCGGCTCCCGCCTGATCATCGTCGCGACGTCGCTCAGCCGTGACGACTCCGCCGGTCGAGCCGTCCGTGACCGTGTCGGGCGCATTCCAGTGCTTGTCAGCCGCGGCCTGAACGAGGTCCGTTTGCGAGTCATCGAGACCCCTCCGCCTCACCCGGCCCCGACGGGGACCGCGCCGGAGCAGGTGGCGGCCGTCGAGGGCCTCCATGTCACAAGCGTGCGAGACCTGCCCTCGGCCCGTCGCACGGCTACGCTACTCGACTCTGGCAGAGCGACGCCGTGATCGTGAGACCAGAGAGCATCGACACATGACCCGGTATTTCGTCGCAGGAGGCGCCGGTTTCATCGGCAGCCACGTCGTGCAGCGACTTCTTGCGAGCAGCGACGCGCAGGTCACGGTCTTCGACAACCTGACCTCGGGCAGCGAATCGCGCTTGGCGGACGCTCGGGCGGACGATCGGCTCGAGCTCGTCGTCGGCGATCTCGGCGACCTCGACCTGCTTACGCCGCACCTCGCGGGCATCGATCATGTCTACCACTTCGCGGCGAACCCGGAGATTGCCCGCGCCGTGGAGGAGCCGGCGATCGACTTCTGGCAGGGGACGCATCTGACGAACAACCTGCTCGAGGCTTGCCGCATCAACGGCGTGCCGCGGATCACCTACGCGTCCGGCTCCGGGGTGTACGGCGACCGTGGTTCCGAGCCGGCCAGGGAAGACGCCGGATCCCTTCATCCGATCTCAACGTATGGGGCCAGCAAGCTCGCCTGCGAGGTCCTGATGTCCGCCTACTGCCACATGTTCGAGATGAGCGCAGTGGCGTTCAGGTTCGCGAACGTCGTCGGCCCCCGCCAGACACACGGGGTCGTGTTCGACTTCGTTCGTCGGCTGCTCGCCGATCCCACTCGGCTCCAGATCCTCGGCGACGGCAGTCAGAGCAAGTCCTATATCCACGTTTCGGACGTCATCGACGCGATGATCCTCGTCGCCGATCAGGGCTGGCAGGGATTCGAGGTGTTCAACGTGAGCACCGACGAGTACACGACCGTGCGCGAGATCGCGGATATGGTCGTCCAGGCGCTTGGTCTGAGCGGCGTGGAATACGCCTTTACGGGCGGCGAGCGCGGCTGGAAGGGAGACGTGCCGATCGTGCGATTCGACAGCGCGAAGATCTGCGCGCGCGGCTGGAGCAACCGGCACTCGTCGAGCGAAGCCCTTGCGGATTCGACTGCCGCCAACATCGCGGAGGCGCGGCAGGCGACGGCGGGCGACCGAGCGATCTCGGCCTGACGGGACGCGTCAAGGCAGGCGAGCTACCGCAAAAACCTGCCACCCCCAAGGAAAGCTCCTCAGGTTTACCCGGAAAAGGACGGCGAAGATCCGCATCGCGATGCCCGCGAGCGCCGAGGTGTGTCCGCTCGCCGCGACGTCCACCAGTCGACGACCGCGGGCGATCACGGCAAGTCGGTAGAGATTGAAGAACGGGTAGCCTGCCGCCATCGCGCGCTCGACTTCGAAGCCTGACGCTTCGAGTGTGGCAGCGATCGTCTCGGTGTCGTAGTGCGCGCGATGACCGATGTGTCGATCGTACGCTGACATCGGCCCCCCGGGAACGGTGACGATCAGGCGGCAGCCGGGCGCCAGGTACGCCCGCATGTTGTCGAGCAGATCGCCGGGCCGCTCGAGGTGCTCGAGGACTTCTGAGCAGACAGCGTGGGTCGCCCAGGCTCGGAAGGGAGGCTCAGGTTGACCGGGCGCGAGGAGATCACGCTGGAGGAAGGTTGCGTCAGGAACCTTTCCACGTGCGATCTCAAGGCCTGCCGCGCTTGCATCGAGCCCGACGATGTCCGCGTTCGGGAAGGCGCGCCGGACATCGGCAGCGAGGTCGCCTGCCCCGCAGCCGATGTCGAGCACCCGTTTGGGCGGGAGATCGTCCTCGAGCAACGAGAGGATGAGGCGGCGTCGGTACTGCTGTGCCGGGTTCCGCGCGTTCCAGTCACCGTAATCGGCCCAGTGGCGGTCCCAGTCGTCGGGCGCCGTCGAAGGTGGCGGCTCGTGGCGCCGCCGCGTCATCCCCGGCTCAGCCATCCACGCGGCAGGCGGCGAACGTATTGAGGCCGAACTTGTGTTTTCGGCACGTGATGTTATGAGGCAGAAACCCGGCCCTGACCAAGAGGGGCCAGAGGTCCTTTGGGTCGAAATACGCCTTGTGGTCGTCCATCTCATCCGTCGGGCTGAGCCCGAGGCGGAAGGCTGACAACTCTAGGAACCGCTTCCCCCGCCAGCTCGGGACGTTCACGAGGCAGACACCGCCCGCGGTGAGGACCCGCCTCAGCTCGACGAGGGTCTCGAGGGGCTCCCAGAGGTGCTCCAGCACCGAGATACACAGCGCGACGTCCAGGGAGGCGTCGTCCAAGCCGCGCATGGCACCGGGCAGGGCGCCCTCGATCGCCGTGACCCGCTCATCGTCCTTGAGGTCCGGGGCGAGAGCGACGTCCACGAGCACGGCTCGCTCGATCTCGTGCAGCACTGAGCGAACGAAGCGGGCGTGATAACCGCAGCCGAAGTCGCCGATCGACTTGCCTGCGAACGAGGGCACGTGGCGGTTGAGGGCGCGGGCAGACAGCCAGACTCCGAAGCGGTCAACTGGAGTGGGAGCGCGGTCCTGCTCGTAGGATCCGGCGCGAGGGGACGAGTCAGCGCTTGACGAGGAGTCCATGGCCGTTGAGGTTGTGGAGGACGAGGCGGTCGTTGCCCATGCGCTGCTCGTCGACGAGCTTGGTGACGCCCGGGCACGCCGGAAACCCGTAATCGTCGAAAACCACGACCCCGCCAGGCGAGAGCCGCGGCCAGACCCACTCGAGGACGTCCTTCGCCGATTGGTAGACGTCGACGTCGCAGTGGCACATCCTGAAGGTCCGGTCGGCGATTTCGTCACCCGTGTCCTCGGGGAAGATTCCCTCGAGCAGCTCGACGTTGTGGAGGCCCATCCGGATGATCAGCTGCTGAACGATCTCGCGTGACGTGTTGTCGTGTTTGCCGTCCCGGTAGTAGGTATCCACGGCGCCCGTCTTCACGACGCCCTGCCACGTATCGCACAGGTAGACCGTGTTCTCGAGGCCCAGGCCGGCGGCGCGTGCCGCCAGCAGGGCTCCCGTTCCTCCCCGCCAGACACCGACCTCGAGAATGTCACCCGGGACGTCGCGTAGCTCTCCGATGACGCTCCACAGCTCATGGCAACGCCACACGTCGACGAGCGTGTTGCCCTGGATGGCACGGTGGACGCGGTTGAACTCGGGGTCGGACTGCCACGGCGCGTAGGTCGCGATCGGGTAGGCCATCTCATGGGCGCCGGAGCGGACGGCTTCGTGACGGACGAAGGGCAGCGCAACGCCCTTGGCTATCGAGTACCCGGCCTGGCGCGCGAGACGTCCGTAGTACTTGATGTAGGACACGACCGGTCTACTCGGGAGCGGGGGGGCTTGGACGGCCACGGGTCGTCGCGACGACCGTCCCGTGGAGCAAGAGCGTGAAGATGAACAGCTGAGCCCCGGTAATGACGGCGGCCAGGCCGGTCACTGCCAGATGATTCTCGAGGGTGTCCGCGCTCTGCAGAGCGAGGTCGTTCCCGAGGTAGGCGAGTATCAACGGGATCGCCAGTGCCATTCCGAGGACGATAAGCCCGAGCGCGATGAGCACCGTGCGGGTGTACGGAAAGATCCGCAGCCAGCGCACCCTGTGGCGCCCGGTGTAGTCGAACAGAACCTGCGCGATGACTCCGAGGGAGAAGGCCTGACAGCCGACCGTCAGGAGCGCGACGCCGAGGAACTGCCAGTTGAGCGAAAGCGTCACCGCTCCGAGATCCAGATCGCCGAAGCTCACGGGCAGCGTCAGCAAGAGCCCGGCGACGATCAGGGCGATGCCGGGCTTGAAGACGAAGAAGTCCGAGCCGTAGATGAACATGGCCCGGAGGTTGATCCAGGCCGCGGCCCACGGCGAGAACCAGCCGGACCGCTTGTGATGGCTCATCCGCCCCTCGCGATCCTTGTGGAACACCACAGGCACCTCCGCCGTGCGGAGCTCCATGTGCACCGACTTGAGGGTCATCTCGGACGCGTACTCCCAGGACTCCGACTGCAGATCCATTTGCACGAGCGCGTCGCGTGTGATGCCGCGCATGCCGCAGTGGATGTCCGAGAAGCGGCTGCCGTAGAGCCGGTTGAGAATCCAGGTCGTGACCGGTGTGCCGAGATACCGATGCAGCGCCGGCATCGAACCAGGCTCGATGGAGCCTTTCCAGCGCGAGCCCATGACGTAGTCGTAGCCCTCACGGAACTGTTCGACGAATGGATGAAGCTCGCGAAAGTCGTACGTGCAATCGGCGTCGCCCATGAGCACGTACCTGCCGCGGATGAACGGGATCGCATCGATGTATGCGCGGCCGAGGCCCCGGCGCGGCGTCTTGAGGACCCGGGCACCGTGCTCGAGCGCGATCTCGGCTGTCCGGTCGCGCGAGCTGTCGACGATCACGACCTCGCCGACGATCCCGGCCTGCTCGAGGCCCTGCTTGCACCACTCGACGAAATCGCCGACGGTCAGCTCCTCGTCAGAGGCCGGGATGACGATCGAGAGCTCGGGATCGTCGACGTCGTGCTCCGGAAGGTGGAGGACGACGTCTGGATCGGATCCGTCGACGACCCGTGCGCGCTTGCCGTTTTGGACGTGAGTCAAGGCGGCGATGAGGTTACCGTGCGCGACTGATCCGAAGAAGAGCTCGGATGCGAGCTATGAGCCAGCGCCGCATACGCCCCGCGTGGCCCGGGGAGACGTCGAGAGGGCGTTCATAGGAGAGCACCTCGTACTCGGGATCGCCCGGCGAACGCGTCACCCTGAGCATGCAGCGCTCGGGCGCCTCTTCCGGCCACGCGCCGAGGACCGTCGGATCGAGCCCCGACGACAGGCACCAGTCGACGAACGTGCTCACCGTAGGAGCGAACCAGTTGCTCGCGTCGCCGTGGAGCTCGTCACGGCGGTAAAAGCGGACAAGCGGCTGCGCACTGAGCTCGCCGACCTCCCTGTCGCAGACCGCCGTCTCCAGGAACCCAACACCACGCAGTAACGCCCGGACACTGTCGAGCGCGAGCAGGGGGTGCCGAAGGTGATAGAGCACGCCCCAGAAGATCACCACGTCGAACTCCTCCCGCAGCAGCGCCGGTAGCTCGTACACGCTCGCCTCGACGAACTCGGGGTTCGAGCCCAGGAATTCCTTGATCGCGTCGAAGCCGAACCACGCTTCCGGGAAGATGTCGACCGCGACGACGCGCTTGGCACCGCGACGCTCGAGCTCGAACGCCGCGCCGCCGTTCGAGGTCCCGATGTCGATCGCGGTCTTGCCGGACAAATCCTGCGGCACCCCCGCGGCGTTGAACATCCATCCGATGTCGTTGGCCCCAGGCGTGTAGACGCCGGGCACCAGTTGGAAGCGCTGGTGCCAGACGAAGCTCGCCTCATCGAGGAAGCGTTGAGCTTCCGCCTGGCGATCAGCTTCGAGCATGGGGGGCCGCCCGTGAAAGAAATGCCTCGGTCTCCGCGAGTGCTTCTGGTGTTCCGATCTCGTAGAAGCGCTCGTCTACCGGATATCCAGCGAGCCGACCTTGGCGGGCGAGCTCATGCGCCAGATCGGCAAGGTCGTTCGCGGGATCCTGCTCCAAGGCCGACCGCTCGAAGACGGAGAGCCCGTAATCGATCCACTCCGCCTCTTTCGGCGGCCGCTCCTTGTCGAAGGCGATCACCTTGTCGCGCTCATACACGGCATTGCTCGGCGCCCACTCTCCTCTGTTGCGCAGCACCGTCATCAACGCGGGTAGCCCGCTGCGACGGAAAACGCGCGCGACGTCCTGGTAGTCAAGGCGAAGATAGGTGTCGCCGTACAGCACCATGAACTCGTCCCCTAGGAGCGGAAGGGCACTCCTCACCGCGCCTGCCGTGCCCGCGGGCTCCGGGCCGTCGTGCGAGAAGCGAATGTCGAGACCGAAGCGGCTGCCGTCGCCGACGTGCTCCTCGATCAGCTCGCCGAGGTAGCCGACCGAGAGGACGATGCGGTGTGCCCCGTGCGCTCGGAGCAGCTCGAGCTGGTGCTCCACGAAGGGACGGCCCGCCACGGGCAGCAGGGGCTTTGGAACCTCGCTCGTCAGCTCGCCGAGGCGTGTGCCCCGTCCCCCCGCGAGGATGCAGACGGGTGGAAGCGCGTCCGCGGCGCTCAGCGGCGCCGCGCTCCGGCTTTCATGTCCGCCTCCGACTCAGGAACCTCCGTCTCAGGTCCGTGCTCGAATCCCTCCAGCGACTGGATGATGAACATCGGGCGGCGCTTGACCTCGTCGTAGATCCGCCCCACGTACTCGCCCATCACGCCCAGGCTGAGCAACTGGACCCCGCTGAAGAGGGCGATCAGCATCACGAGCGTCGGGTTTCCCCACGGGATGTCGACGTTGATCAGCGTCAGCACCAGATAGGTCAGGCCGAGCGCCATCGCGATCAGGAAGAAGATGAGCCCCAGCAGGGAGATCAGGTGCAGCGGGTAGCGCGAGAAGCCGACAACCCCGTTCAGCCCGATGCGGATCGAGCCCCAGAAGCGGTTGTACTTGCCCGCGCCGCCCACCCGCGGGTCGCGGTCGTAGAGAACGGCGGTCTGCGGGAAGCCGACGAGCGCGACGAGACCGCGCAGGAAGCCGTGCGTCTCGTGCAGCCGCAGCACCTCCTCGATCGCGCGGCGACTCATGAGGCGGAAGTCACCGGTTTCCGGCGGGATCTCGACCTCGGCGATGCGCTTGATCACGCGGTACCCGAGCGCGGCGATGACGCGCTTCGCCAGCGTCTCACCCTCGCGGGAGCGGCGCTGCCCGTAGACGACGTCGAAGCCGTCCCGCCAGCGCTCGACCATGTCGGCGATCAGCTCGGGCGGGTCCTGGAGGTCAGCGTCGATCACGACGCACGCGACCCCGGAGCACATCCGCAGGCCCGCCATCGTCGCCGCCGGCTGGCCGAACCGGCGCGAGAGCCGGATCAGCTTCACGCGCGGATCGGCTGCGTGCAGCTCGCGCACGACCTCCTCGGTGCGGTCGGTCGACGGATCGACGCTGAAAATGAGCTCGAAGTCGACGGCTGCCCGCTCCATCGTCGGCACGAGGCGGTCGTAGAGCGGGCGGATGTTGTCCTCCTCGTTCAGGCAGGGGACGACTACCGACACGAGCTCGCGGGCGGCCATCACTCCACCGCCTGGCGGAAGACCCAACCACGCAGGGTGAGGAAGCTGACCGCCGCGAACAGGACGGGAACACCGAGCGCGGCGAGCAGGCTCGGGATGCCGGCGCGGGCCGCGAGGGCGACGGCGAGCGCCGTGCATGCGTACGAGGAGAGCGCCACGACCAGGTAGCGGCTGCCCTGGGCGCTCAGATGGAGCGCGTAGCCGCTGCTCGAGACGAAGACGAACCGGCGATTCACGGTGAAGTGGACGGCGAGGGAGCAAGCATAGGCGACGACGACCGCGACCTGGGTCGGGGCGCCGGCGAGAACGAGGGCCGTCGTGATCACGAAGTAGATGGCGGCGACGAGCGTCCCGGTGGCGGCGAACTTCGCGAGCTGCAGGTGCGGGACACCGCGGATCACGGGCGCTCCAGCACGGTCAGCTCGCGGATGCCGAAAGGAAGCGAAACGCCCGCGCGCACGACCCTCTCCTCCAGCCGGCAGGCGAGCTCCCCCAGCCGCGAGCCCTGCGTGGCGGCGATGTTGCCGGCGACGAGCTCGGACGAGGGAGCGCGGCGGCGCAGTCGGTGCAGCTTCTTCACGGTCCAGAAGCCTGGGTAGACGAGGCTCCCGATGTGCGTCCGGGAGCGCTTGGCGAGGCCCGATTGCCGCCCCTTTCGCGCCACCTCGCCGCGCGCGTAGCGCCGCTCATGCCCCAGATAGGCATCGTAGGCATCGTAGAGCCTCGGATTCGCGGGGACGACGACCACGGCCCGCCCACCCGGCCGCAAGACGCGCGCGAGCTCGCGCAGGACGAGCACGTCGTCGGGAATGTGCTCGAGGAGGTTCAGCGCGACGGCTCCGTCGACGCTGTCGTCGCCGAAGGGAAGGTCGGTCACGCTGGCGTGGAAGAGGGCCGCCCGCGGTACCGCTGCGTGAGCGTGGACGAGACCCTCGGGCACGGCATCGACGCCGGCGAGGAATGCCTGCGGGCACTCGGCCTCGAGATCCCGCAGCAGGTGGCCCGTGGAGCACCCGAGATCGACGATCACGGGGTGCTCGCCGAGCGTATGCGGCTCGAGCCCGCGAATCGTGAGCGCGCGCGTGAGGACGTCGATGAAGTGCGTCCTGCTCGACTCCTCGTGGATGCGCTCGAGCTCGCTCGACCAGTGCACCTCCGTGGGCTCGGCGAGGTAGGAGAGGAATGGGCGGGGCTCGTCTGTACCCGGCTCCAGCCAGCCGTCGCGGAACGTCGGTACCGCGGTCTGGCCCGGCGGCGGGTCGAGCGTGCCGAGGAGTGAGGCGCTCATGTGGCCTGAGCGAGAGCCGCGTATGCCTGCTCGACCGTTGCGAGCGCATACCTGGCCGAATCGAGGTCTTCCGGACGGGGCTCGTTCCCGCTCGACGCGAGGTCCCTGAAGTACTGCCATTCGGCCGCCCACGAGGGGTCCGTGTCGTCGTAGGCGAGCACTTCTTCGTCGGGCGGGCCGAGCTCCGGCCGCATCCGGTAGATGCGCAGCACCTGCCGCCCGTAGGAGCCCCAGAGCCCATCGACCTTGAGCTTCGCGCGCCGGCAGTAGATCTCGAGCGCGAACTCGTTCTTCCACTCCGACCAGCTGACGTGGAAGCTCGACCAGGGGCTCCGCTCGCCGGGCTCGGCCAGGATCAGCAGCGCGTTGTCCTCGACGGCCACGTCCCAGAAGTTCGTGCGGAGGAGAGCGCTGTGCAGCGGGAGAGGGCCGAGCAGCCAGTGGCTCAGGTCGAGCATGTGCATCCCCTGGTCCAGCAACTCGCCGCCTCCGGAGACCTCCGGATTCATGCGCCACTCGCGCTCGTAGCCGAGCCGACCGCCGTGGCCGTAGCGCCCGCGAACGAACATGATCTCGCCGTGCGCGCCGGAGAGCGCCTCCTCGGCGGCGCGCGCGATCCCGGGATGAAAGCGATGGTTGAAGCCGACCTTGAGGAGCCGTGACGAGGAGGCCGCCTGCTCGGCGAGCGCGTTCAGCTCGTCGACGCTGCGTGCGCCGGGCTTCTCGACCAACACGTGCGACCCCGCCGCCAGGGCTCGGGTCGCGGTGTCCGCCAGAGCGTCATGAGAGGTGGCGACGAGGACGACGTCCGCGCCGCGTTCGAGCAGCTCGTCCAGCGAGTCGCATTGATGGGCGCCCGTCTCGCCGGCGAGCTCGGCCGCGGCGGCGCTGCTCACGTCGTAGCAGGCGACGAGCCGATCGTCCCCGAGCGCCGCGGCCCGCTTGTGGCCCATGTTGCCGCAGCCCGCGAGCGCGACCTCGAGCGTCACCGGTACTCCGTTCCATAACAGCCCTGGAAGTCGAACCCGAACCGCACCTCGGCGGCTCCCGCCTCGGTCAGGGCGCTCCGCGTGCCGTCGACGTCCGTCGTGTACAGGAGCAGGAAGCCGCCCCCGCCGGCGCCGACGAGCTTGCCGCCGACGACGCCGTTGCCCCGCGCCAGCTCATAGAGCTCGTCGGCGCGCTCCGTCGTCATCCCCGCGGAGCGGCTGCGCTTGTTCAGCCAGTGCTCGTGCATGAGCTCTGCATAGCGCTGCAGGTCTCCGGCCTCGAGCAGGGCACGGCTCTCGAGGCCGATCTCCTTCGTCCGGTGGAGGTTCTTCAGCATCTCCTCGTCGTGCGCGCGGCTCCGCGTGTCCTGGTCGGCCAGGATCTCGACGGCGCTCCGTGTCTCGCCCGTGTAGAAGAGGAGGAACCGGTCGGTCATCGCCTGGATCGTCTCCTCGCTGAGCGCGAGGGACTCGACGGTGACGCGGTCGTCGGTGTGGAACGTGTAGGCGCAGATGCCGCCGTGCGCCGAGACGTACGTGTCCTGCTTGCCGACTGGCTCGCCGAGCACGTCGATCTCGATGTGCGAGGCCGACTCGGCGATCTCACTCGGCGTCGTCGCCATGTTCCCGGCCAGTGCGAGCGCCTTGAGCAGGCAGACGGCGAACGCGCCGGACGAGCCGAGGCCGGTGCCCGCGGGGATGTCGGCCACCGATGCGATCTCCAGCGGATTGCCGTCCCAGTGCCGGACGAGCGCCTCGCGCAGGATCGGATGCTCGATCTCGGCCGGGTCGTCGACCTCCTCGAACCGCGAGTACTTGAGGCGGTAGCGCTGCTGGAAGACCGTGTGGGTCAGCATGTACAGGTACTTGTCCATCGCGGCTGCGACGAGGAAGCCCTCGTGCTCGCGGTAGTAAGACGGCAGGTCGGTGCCGCCGCCGCCGAGGCTGAGCCGCAGGGGTGCGCGGGTGAAGATGACGCTCACCGCGCGCCTCGCGACTCGAAGACCCACTCGTTCCCGTCGAACCACTTCAGCGTCCGGTCGACCGCCTCGGCGATCGTGCGCGTCGGCTTCCAGCCCAGGGCGCGCAGCCGCGAGCAGTCGAGGTGGATGAGCGGGCTGTCCCCCACCCAGCCACGCTCACCGCCCGTGTGGACGACGCGCGGCTCAACGCCGAGGTGTGCGCAGATCGTCTGCACCGACCAGTCCACGGTGGTCACCTCGTCGGTGCCGAGGTTGTAGATCCAGACGCCGGGCTCGCCGTGGCGATCGACGAGGAGCTTGACGGCGTCGATGCAGTCGCCTACGTAGAGGTACGACTTCCGCTGCCGGCCGTCCCCAAGCACGGTCAGCGACGTCGGGTCACGGCGCAGTGACCCGTAGAAATCGAAGAGATGGCCATGGGAGTAGCGCTCTCCGAGGATGGAGACGAAGCGAAGGATGATGCCCGTGAATCCGTACCCCTCGCAGTACGCCTCGATCAGCCCTTCGGCCGCGAGCTTCGACGCTCCGTAGGGCGAAGTCTGGATCGGGAACGGGCAGTTCTCCGGCGTTGGAAACACGTCTGGCTCGCCGTAGACTGATCCGCTCGAGGCCAACACGATCCGCCTGACGCCACTCGCACGCATCGCCTCGAGCACCTCGAACGTGGCCTGCGCGTTCTGGCGGAAATCTCGGCTCGGGTGATCCAGGCCGAAACGGACGTCGGCGTTTGCCGCCAGATGGAAGACGATGTCGCAGCCGGCGAGCGTCCGCGTGAGAAGAGGCGTGTCGAGCACGTCGCCTTCGACGATCGTCGCACCGCTCGAGCGCTCGAGCGCCTCGACGAAGCGGCGCTGGCCGGTCGAGAAGTTGTCGTACACGACGACCTCCATCCCGTCCTCCAGAAGTCGCTCCGCCAGGTGGCTCCCGATGAAGCCGGACCCGCCCGTGACGAGCGCCCGACTCATACCGGACTCGGACAAGCTATGAGCGAACCGCTGCTTCCTCCAGCGTGTACCCGGACTCCTGCGCGTCGGTGTAGAACGACGTCACCGTCTCGAGCGAATACTCGTCCAGGGCCTTTCCGAGAAGATGCACCTTGGCCAGCAGGTCCTGCGTGACAGTGACGATGTGGCAGCCGATCTGGTCAGCCTGGACGATGTTCAGCACCTCGCGCGGGCTCGCCCAGATGAGCTCCGCCGTCGGGGCCGCCGCCATGATCCGCAGCGCCTCGACCATGATCGGGATCGGATCTACGCCGGTGTCCGCGATGCGGCCGGCAAAGACGGAGATGATGCTCGGCGCCCCTCCTTCGAGCACGCCGGTGACGGTCTCCACCTGGGGCAGCGTCAGGATCCCAGTGACGTTGACCTGGACGCCGGAGGTAGTGAGCGCGCGCACGACCTCGGCGGTGGACTCGCCCCGAGTGGTCGTCACCGGAACCTTGACGTAGACGTTGGGAGCCCAGCTTGCGATCTCGAGCGCCTGCGCGCGGATCTCGTCGAACTCGTCGGCGAACACCTCGAAGGAAATCGGACGATCCGTGATCTCCTCGAGCACTCGACGCGCGAAGCGTGTGTAGTCGGTGACGCCGGCCCTGCGCATCAGCGTGGGGTTGGTCGTGAACCCGCGGACGTACGGCTTCGCCGCAAGCTCGAGCATCTGCTCGAGGTCTGCTCCGTCGGCGTAGATCTTGATCTTCAGGCTGTTCAGCATTGAGGTTCAGCCTCCATCGTGCGCAACTGGGAAACCGATGATGATATCCGCTGCCTCGGAGAAGGTGCCCACCGTCCAGTCCGGTTGCACGAGCCCACCTCGCCGGTGCGCTGAGCCGGGTCGCTCGACCAGGATCGTCCGGCACCCTGCCCGGCGACCTGCCTCGATGTCGACGTCTGAGTCACCGACGACCCACGAGCGTGAGAGGTCGCAGTCCCCAATGGCGGCCGCCGCGTCGAGAATCATGCCGGGCTCCGGTTTGCGGCAGGAGCACGCCTGCCGGAGCTCAGGGTCCGATCCCTCGGGGTGGTGAAAGCAGTACCGGTAGTCGTCGACCGAAGCGTCGGCCTCGGCGAGCCTGCGCTTGACGGCCTCATGGACCGCCCTCAACTCGCTGAGCGTGCTCTTGCCCTTCGCCGCGTTCGGCTGGTTCGAGATCACGACGAGGGGCACGTGGAGCGAGCGGAGCAGCCGAAGAGCCGCGACTGCATCGGGGGCGAGCCGAACGTCGTCGGGATGCGCCGGCGACTCGAGGTAGCCCGAGACCGGGTCTTCGACGAGCTCGTTGATCAACCCGTCCCGGTCGAGAAAGATCGCCCAGCGCCGGTCCACGTCACGAATGAGTGCGTGCGCCCGGCGGGCTCACCGACTCCCACGTCCCCGAACGCATGGCCAGGGCCGGATGGGAGACGAGGAGATGCCACACGACAGCCTGGAACTCCTCGACGTGCGGCGTCAGCCGGTTGGGATCAGGCGGGCGGACAATGAGGCAGATGTCGGAGAGCTGCGCCGTGGCGCCGTCGTCTCTGCCAACGACCCCAAGTACGGTCGCGCCCACCTCCTTCGCCAGCTCGACGGCATCGACGACGCTGAGGCTGATCTCGTGCTCGCGCGAGCCGCCCCCGACCGAGAAGACGAGCACCGCGTCCTCGCGGCGCAGCCGCGAGCCCCGCAGCCAGGCGCTGTACGCGGTTTCCCAGCCTTCGTCGTTGATCCGCGCCGAGAGCTCGGAGACATTGTCCGTTGGTGTGTAGCTCTCGAGATCGCAGATCTTGCGGAAGTCGTTGACGGCGTGCGTCGCGTTTGCGGCACCGCCGCCAACGCCGAGAATGAAGAGCCGGCCCCCGGCGGCGCGCACGCGTGCGAGCTCTTCGGCCATCGAGTCGACGACGCCGGAGTCGAGTTCGCCGGCGATCGCGGCGACCTCCGCGAGATACTGCGCCGCAAAGGACGTCATTCACTCATTCCAAATTTGAGCCTGCTTCGAGATCGGCGCATCGTAGTCGTCGGGGCCACCGGCGGCATCGGATCGGCCGTGGTGGACGAGATCCGGCGCGAGGGCGCGCGGGTGCTCGCGACCGGCCGCGACCAGTCCGCGCTCGAGGCTCTTGCAGCCGCCGGTGCTGCGGTGCGAACCCTCGATCTCGAGAACGCCGCCGCCCCGGGGGAGCTGAGGGCCGCAGCCGACGAGGAGTTTGGCGGCGCCCTGGACGGCCTCGTCGTCGCAACGGGATCCGTGGTGCCGATCGGACCGACGCGCAGCGTCGATCTCGAGGCGGTCGAGCGGGCGCTCCGCGTGCAGCTGATCGCCGCGATCGGACTCGTGCAAGCGTGCGCAGCCCTGCTGGATGCCGGGCGCTCACCGTCCATCGTCCTGTTCTCGGGCGGCGGCGCGACCCAGGCCCTTCCGCGCTACACGGCCTATGCGCTCACCAAGGTGGCGATCGTCCGCCTCGTCGAGAACCTCGCACTCGAGGAGCCGGGGTGGAAAGTGAACGCGGTCGCGCCGGGGTTCGTCGCCACCGGAATCCACGAGCCGACGCTCGCGGTCGGTGCCGAGGTCGCCGGACCGTACTACGACGAGACCCGCCTCCGGCTCGACGAACCGGTGCCGCCGACGGCCGCAAGCGCCCTAGTCGCCTTTCTCCTCAGTGACGAGAGCCGCGGGATCTCGGGGCGGCTGATCAGCGCCGTCTGGGACGACTGGCGGCAGGAACGCTGCCGAACGCTGCTTCGAGAGCATCCCTCCTTCGCCCGGCTGCGCCGAATCGATCTTCAGCAGTTTTACGCTCGGGGAGACGGGCAGTAGATGGCCGGGGGTTCCCATGACGGTACCCATGCCACCTTTGCAAGCGTCAACTCGTCGGGCTCGACAAGATTGGTGCCTAGCCCCGCCCGGCCTTGCAGGCGAGGCGCCTGAAGACTGAGAGCGCCCCAGACCGCCGGTCCGAGTAACGTCCCAACGAACCGCCTTGAAAGCCTGCACGATCATCGCGCGAAACTATCTGGCGCATGCCCGCGTGCTCGCCGAGTCCTTTCTGAGCCATCATCCGGACTCGAGCTTCGCGGTGCTCGTGATCGACGCGCCGACTTCGGCGAGTGGCGAAGGGGAGCCTTTCGAGACCCTCCTTCCGACGCAGATCGGGCTCGACGGCGAGGAGTTCCGGCGGATGACGATGATCTACGACGTCCTCGAGCTCGCGACCGCAGTGAAGCCGTGGCTGCTCGGGCGCCTACTCGCGGACGGCGGGGACGTCGTCGCCTACTTCGATCCCGACATCGAGGTCTACGCTCCGCTCGACGAGATCGAAAGGCTCGCCCGCGAGCACGGCATCGTGCTGACGCCGCACATCACCGACGCCGCCGCGCGTGAGACCAACGAGCTGGCCGAGGACGCGATCCTCATCGCGGGGATGTACAACCTCGGTTTCCTGGGTGTCGGCCGAGGCGATGACACACAGCGTTTCCTCGACTGGTGGATGGAGCGCGTCGCTCGAGAATGTGTAGTCGAGCCTCACCGCGGACGTTTCGTCGACCAGCGCTGGGTCGATTTCGTTCCGAGCCTGTTCGACGCTCACATCCTGCGTAACCCCGCCTACAACGTGGCCTGGTGGAACCTTGCGAACCGCGACCTTGCCTGGACGGGCGAGCGGTACGAAGTGGACGGCGAGCCGTTGCGCTTTTTCCACTTCAGCGGTTACAGCCCGGACGAGCCTCACCTCCTGAGCAAGCATCAGGGGCATGCGCCTCTGGTGCGCTTGAGCGAGAGGCCGGCTGTGGCTCGAATCTGCGCGGAGTATGCGGAACGCCTGCTCGCCTCCGGTTACCGCGAAGCCGCCTCGCAGCCGTATGGATTCGGGCGCCTGCCGGGCGGACTGCCGGTTGACGGGCGCATGCGACGTCTTTACCGAGCCGAGCTGGCCGCCGCCGAGCGGGGCGAGGCGCCGGAGCCGCCGACGCCCTTCGACGCGGAGCATCCAGAGCAATTCGTCGAGTGGCTTCAGCGCCCGGACGACCGGGCCGGCGCCGGGACCGTCTCGCGATATCTCGCGGCCATCTATGCCGACCGCCCGGACCTGCAGGCCGCGTTCCCGAACCTGAGCTGGATGCCGGACGACTACCTCGAATGGGCCCGCACGACGGGCGTGGCCGAGGAAGCCATACCGCCTGAGCTCGTGCAGGGGCACAGGCCGACGGCGACCCGAGCATTGGCCCGCAAAGTAGGGCGGAAGCTGGCTCGAACGTTGGCTCCGACGTTGGCACGGCCGCTGACCTCGGCGGGCTCCCGCGGTGCCGAGTCGCGGGACGGGAACCGTGCTTCTGCATCACCCCCCGGCGAGCGGTCACGGGCGCTTCTTCCCGGCGTCAATGTCGCCGGGTACTTCCGCGCCGAGACGGGCGTGGGCGAGGCGGCTCGACATCTACTCGCGGGGATCACACGCGCGGAGATCCCCTATTCGACGATCACGTACGCGGCGACGACGAGCCGGCAGGAGCACCGTTTCGACGCCGAGCGCTCCGGCGAGCCCGTTTACGACACGAACATCATCTGCGTGAACGCGGATCAGATCCAGGCCTTCGTGAACGACAATCGGGCCGATCTGCTCGCCAACCGTTACTCGATCGCGCTCTGGTGGTGGGAGATCGGGCACTTTCCGGACTTTCTCCACGATGCGTTCGAGGTGGTCGACGAGGTCTGGGTCGGAAGTGACTTCGTCGCGGAGGCCGTGGCCGCTGCGACCTCGAAGCCCGTGCTCACGCTGCCGCTTGGCATCGAGCCGCCGCAGGTGGACGCAATGCCGCGGGTCCAGCTCGGTCTCCCCGAAGGCTTCGTCTTTCTCTTCTCGTTCGACTTCCTCAGTGTGTTCGAGCGCAAGAACCCACTCGGCCTGGTCGACGCCTTCAAGCGCGCATTCGCGCCCGGCGAAGGCCCGACCCTCGTCCTCAAGAGCATCAACGGTGACCAGACGCCGCAGTCGCTGGAGAAACTGCGTCTCGCGGCCGATCGTCCGGACATTCTGCTCATCGACGAATACCTCTCGGCCGCGGAGAAGAACGCCCTCATGGCGACCTGCGACGCCTACGTCTCTCTCCATCGCAGCGAGGGGTTCGGCCTGACGATGGCTGAAGCGATGGTGCTGGGGAAACCCGTCATCGCGACGGGATATTCCGGAAACCTGATGTTCATGGACCAGGCGAACAGCTATCTGGTGCCCTATCGCCTCGTGCCGATACCGCCTGGGTGCGAGCCGTACCCGGCCGGGATCGAGTGGGCCGAGCCGGATGTCGAAGCTGCCGCGGAGCTCATGCGCCGGGTCTACGAGCAGCAGGACGAAGCGCGCGAGAGGGGCGGTCGGGCTCGTGACGAGATGCGCGCGCTGCGCGGGCTCGACCAGACAGCCTCCTTTGTCAGCCGCCGCCTCGAGGAGATTCGACGCACCGGGGCTGCGCAGGAGGAAGCTCCCGCTCGGCCGACGGAAACGCGCCCGCTTGAACGCGCGGCCGATTATCTGGCGAGCGGTCCTCGAAACCCGCTTTCCGGACCGTCTCGGATTCCGGTCGGCAGGTTTGCCCGGCGTCTGCTGTTCCGCGTTCTCCGCCCATACATCGTTCGCCACCGAGAACTCGACGAAGCCGTTGTCGGGGCTCTGCACGAGATCGACGCTGAGCTTCGGGCCTCACGCGGCGAGCAGGCGCTACTCATCCAAAGGCTAGACGCGGTCGAGTCCGGATCCAGGGAGGCAGCGGCGACGCTCGAGCAGCTCAGCGTCGGGCTCGAGCAGCTCAGCGTCGGTCTCGAGCAGCTCAGCGTCGGAGTCTCCAAGCATCTGAATTCGGTCGACGAAAAGGTGACCCGCCTCTGGCACGAGTTGCACGCCGAGCCGTACATGTCCGACCCGAAGGCGCTCCGTACGACCGACGATCAAGGCCGTGAGGCGATCGGTTTCGCGGGCAACGAGCATTCGGTCTCAGCCGAGAGCGTCTACCGAGGCTTCGAGGACATCTTCCGCGGTCCGGAGGAGTTCATCCGAGAGCGCCAGCGTGTGTACTTGGACCTCATCGGGACTCGTCAGCCGGTGCTCGATGTCGGCTGCGGGCGCGGCGAGTTTCTCGACCTGCTCGCGGAGGCCGACATCGAGGCAAGCGGCGTCGACATCGACGAAGGCATGGTGGCGCATTGCCGCAAGAAGGGTCATCAGGTCGAGCTTGCAGACGCCAATGCCTATCTCGAGGGGCAGCCCGATGATTCCTTCGGCGCGATCTTCGCGGCTCAGGTGATCGAGCACATGTCCTATGAGGCACTCGTGCGCTTTTTCGGCCTCGTCCGGGACAGGCTGGCGCCTGGAGGGGTCTTCATCGCCGAGACCGTCAATCCACACTCGATCCCTGCGCTGAAGGCGTTCTGGGTCGATCCCACCCACCGGAACCCGATCTTCCCCGAGGTCGCCGCGGGCCTTGCTCGGGTCTACGGGTACGAGGATGGTCTGATCGTCTTTCCGGCCGGGACCGGCGAGCTCGACGAGGATCGAGTCACGCAGGGTGAGTATGCGCTGGTTGCGACGAAGCAACGGGTCGGAAGAAGCGGCGTTCGCACCAGAATGAGCGCCGTCGGCGCCGAGCCGGCCTCGAGGGCGAGCGACTCGCGAATCCGCGGAGGCGAGCCTCCCCGCAGGCGCGCCAGGTGAAACACCGGCTCTAAGCTCTCGTGTCCGCCCCGCTTCTCGTCCGAGCCTGCCGTCTGGAGCGCGTCGAGCGGACACCGGTCTGGTTCATGCGCCAGGCGGGCCGCTCGCTTCCGGGGTACCGCGAGATCCGCAAACACCACAGCCTGTTCGAGGTGTGCCGCCGGCCGGAGCTTTGTGCGCAGGTGACCCTCGAGCCCATCCGGGTGCACGGCGTCGACGCCGCGGTCATGTTCGCGGACATCATGCTCCCCGTGCTCGGCATGGGCATCGATGTCGAGCTCGTGGAGAGCATCGGCCCGGTGATCGAGCAGCCTGTGCGGACCGAGGCGGATGTCGAGGCCCTGCGCATTCCGGAGCCCGAGGAATCGGTTCCGTTCATCCTCGACGCGGTTCGGCTCGTGCGGGCCGAGCTCGAGCCCGAGCGCGCCGTGATCGGATTTTCCGGCGGTCCGTTCACCGTCGCCGGCTACCTGGTCGAAGGAAAGCCGACGCGCGAGTTCGCCCAGACCAAGCGGTGCATGTATGGCGCCCCCAAAGTCTGGCACGGGCTCTGCGAGAAGCTGACGGAGACCTTCATCCGCTACTTGCGTGCGAAGGTGGCTGCGGGCGCGGATGTCATCCAGCTCTTCGACTCGTGGGTCGGCGCTCTCTCGCGTGACGATTACCTCGAGTTCGTCGCGCCGTACTCGAAGCGGATCCTCGAGGCCGTCGACGCGCCGACGATTCACTTCGGCACCGGCACTGCCCACCTGCTCGAGACGATGGCCGAGACCGGCGGAGAGGTGATCGGGCTCGACTGGCGTGTCCCGCTGGACGAAGGGTGGGACCGCGTCGGCCAGGACCGCGGTGTCCAGGGAAACCTCGATCCGGCTCTACTGCTCGGCCCGTTCGAGCGCGTTCGCGAGCGGGCGATCGCAATTCTCGATGCTGCCGGCGGCCGACCGGGCCATATCTTCAACCTCGGCCACGGCGTGCTGCCCGACACGGATCCGGCGGACCTCGGGCGGCTCGTCGAGCTCGTCCGCGAGCGGACGGCGGCGGTCGCCGCGTGAAGCCCGCGGTCGTCCTGATGGCGTACGGAAGTCCATTGCGCGCCGAGGACATACGGCCCTACCTGGAGGACATTCGCGAAGGCCGCCCGGTGTCGGATGCGGCCGTCGAGGAGCTGACGGAGCGCTACCGGCGGATCGGAGGCCGTTCACCGCTCGACGACGCGACCGAGGGCCAGCGGGCTGCGCTAGAGCGAGAGCTCGGGTTGCCTGTTTTCGTCGGGATGAAGCATTGGCGGCCTCGGATCGCCGAGGCGGTCGAACAGTCGCTCGCCGGGGGCGCCGACACGATCGCCGGGCTCGTCCTCGCTCCGCATTACTCGCGGCTTTCCGTGCAGGGTTACCGCGAACGGCTCGAAGAGGCGCTCCGGGGC
>Ga0307278_10000032_pt1 | contig 66281 bp, 70 predicted proteins | sample ER_DNA_117_FD_194482 | JGI IMG/M metagenome (GOLD analysis project Ga0307278, IMG submission 194482) | Bulk soil microbial communities from the East River watershed near Crested Butte, Colorado, United States - ER_DNA_117 | ecosystem: Environmental > Terrestrial > Soil > Floodplain | place... | reverse complement strand
GAGCTCCTCGATGGTGGCCGACTCGGCCTCCCGTTCGCCTGCAACGCCGCCCTCGTACATCACGGCGATACGGTCGGCGAGGGCAAGGATCTCGTCGAGGTCTTCGCTGAGGAGCAATACCCCCACTCCCGTCGACGCCGCCTCGCGAAGGTAGGAGTGGACGGTTTCGATGCTCGAGACATCGAGCCCGCGCGTCGGCGAGGCCGCGATGAGAACGGCAGGTTCGCCGGAAAACTCACGCGCGAGCACGACCTTCTGCACGTTCCCGCCGGAGAGCTGCCAGGCCGGTACCTGACATCCAGATGTGCGAACGTCGTACTTGTCGATCGCGCGATCTGCGAGGTCGCGGATGCGGGCAAACCGCAGGAAGGGCCCGCGAGAGACGGGCGAGCGGCGGTACGACTTGAGCACGACGTTGGACGCGATGCTCAATCCTGGCGCGACACCGGTGCCCAAACGATCTTCGGGGACGTACGCGACGCCGGCCGAGATCGCGCTGCGCGGATCGCCGCTTCGAACACGACGCCCGCTGATCTCGATCGTTCCCTTCGTCGCAGGACGCATGCCGACGATCGTCTCGGCGAGCTCGCGCTGCCCGTTCCCCGCCACGCCGGCGACCGCAACGATCTCGCCACCGCGGACGGTGAGCGACACGTTCTTGACGGCCGGCACACCGCGGTCGCCGTCTGCCCAGACGCCCTCGAGCTCCAGCACGGCGTCACCCACCGCCGGACGATCGTGGTGACGCCGGCCGATTTCGACCTCGCGCCCGACCATCAGCGCAGCCAGAGACCGTGGCGTCGCCTCCGAAGTAGAAACTGTTGCGAGCGAGCGTCCGCGGCGGAGCACGGTGACTCGATCAGCGACCGCCTTCACTTCGTGCAGCTTGTGCGAGATGAATATGACGGTGCGTCCGTCCGCCGCCATCGCGCGCACCGTTTCGAAGAGTGCCTCTGCTTCCTGCGGGGTCAACACGGCTGTCGGCTCGTCCAGGATGAGAATGCGCGCGTCCTGGTAGAGCGCTTTCAGGACCTCGACGCGCTGCTGTTCACCGACCGAGAGCTGCCAGATGCGGGCACGCGGGTCGACAGCGAGCCCATAGCGGCGTGAGAGCTCCTCGACTTTGGCTTCGATCGCGCGCGAGCGTACGAAGAACGAGCGGCCGACGTCCCGCAGGTCGCCGAGAACAACGTTCTCCGCGACGGTGAACGGCGACACGAGGCGGAAGTGCTGGTGCACCATCGCGATCCCTGCTGCGATCGCGTCGCGGGGCGAGTGGAAGTCAGCCGGGCGTCCGGCGAGCAGGATTTCTCCTTCGTCCGGCCGGTAGAGACCGGTGAGGATGTTGGAGAGCGTCGTCTTGCCGGCGCCGTTTTCACCCAGCAGGGCGTGCACTTCTCCCTCTGCGGCCTCGAAGTCGACGTGGTCGTTCGCGACAACCGCGGGAAACCGTTTCGTGATTCCCCGCAAGGCAACGGCGGCCGGCATGGTGGGAGGGTTAGGCGGGGAAGCCTGGACTTCCCCGCCCACGGAATCAGCCCTTGGCGCTGCCGATCACGCCTTTGACGAGCCAGTTCATCGCATAGAGGTCCTTGACCGTCAAGCGCTTCCCTTTCGGAACACGCAGCTTGCCCTTCTGGTCGTAGAGCGGACCCGCGAACTCGTAGAACGTGCCCTTGATCAGAGCCTGCTTCTTCTTCGCAATTGCAGCCTTCGTCTTAGCGGTGACCTTCGGCCCGTAAGAAGCGAGGCCGATCATGCCGTCCTTGAGGCTGCCGTAGTAGAAGTTCGTCTTCCAGGTCCCGTTCAGCAAGGCCTTGGTCTTGCGTAGGTAGTAGGGGCCCCAGTTGTAGACCGCAGCGGTCAGCCACTGCTTCGGAGCGAACTTGCGCGCGTCCGAGTCGTAGCCCACCCACGGAATGCCTTTCGACTCCGCGTATTGACCGGCCGCCGGACTGTCGACGTTCTGACCGAGAACGTCCGAGCCGGCTGAGACGAGGCTCTGCGCTGCCTTCTTCTCTTTGCCCTGATCGAGCCAGGCGTTCGTCCAGATCAGTCTGACCTTTGCGCCGGGATGGGTTGCCTGCGCACCGAGCGCGAACGCGTTGGCGTGCCGGATGATCTCCGGAATCGGGAACGGAACGACGTAGCCGATGACACCTTTCTTCGTTGCGGCACCTGCCGCCATTCCGGAGAGGTAGATCCCGTCCTCTCCTGCCCCGAAGTACTCCGCCATGTTCGTGGACTGCGCGGTGCCCGTTGCCATCTCGAACTTCACGTCCGGGTACTTCTTCGCCGCTGCCACCATCGCCGGCTGGAAGCCGAAAGACGTGGCGAAGATGATCTTGTTGCCGTCTCGAATGAGGCTCTCGATGACCTGTGTGGTCTGCGGGCCTTCCGGCACGAGCTCCTTGTACGTCGTCTCGACCTGGGAGCCGAGTTGCTTCTGCACGTACAGGCGGCCCCTGTCGTGTGCCTGCGACCAGCCGTTGTCGTTGTGCGGACCGACGTAGATCCAGGCGGCCTTGAGGGCCGCCGCTTTCTTCTGCGTCCTCGCCGAACCGGTCGAGACGCCGAGCGCGAGGATCAACGCAGCGGCGAGCGCGAGCGGCAGGGCGAGAGCGAACTTCCGTTTCTTCATGTTCTCCTCTCTCCTGTCCCGGGGTGCCGCTCGCGACTATATGGCGGTCGACGCGCGATGCCTAGGTCAGCCGCGCGAGAGCCCCTGCGAGGACCTCGACGGCGAGCTCAACGTCGGCCGGGGAGGACTCCTCCTGCGGCGAATGGCTGATTCCGCCGTTCAGGCTGCGGACGAAGAGCATCGCCGTCGGGACGCCTGCGCCGGCGAGGGTGGCCGCGTCGTGCCCGGCTCCCGAGGGGAGCTCGACGACGGGCAAGCCCCGTTCCTGGAGCTCCGCGCGGAAGGCGCCGATCGGCTGCTCGGCCATCGGGACCGGCTCGAGGCGGAAGTCCGCGTGGAGCTCGAGCTCCGCGACGAGTCGGTCGAGGCGCTCCCGGTCGGGGGCGCGGGCATCGACCGAGACGCGCACCCGGCCGGGGATCACGTTGACCGCTCCGGGCTCGACATCGACCACGCCCACCGTGGCCACCGCTCCGTCCACGGCCGTCGCGACGTCACGTACATGCAGCACGTACTCGGCTGCCGCCACCAGCGCATCCACGCGATCGTGCATCGGAACGGTGCCCGCGTGCCCGACGTGCCCCTCGAAGGTGCGCTCGCCACGGACGATGCCGACGATCCCCATCGCAAGTCCCAGCGGGGCGCCCGCCCGCTCCAGCACTGGACCCTGCTCGATGTGCACCTCGAGGAAGCACTCCGGCAGCTCGCCGCGCTCGACGCAGGCGGAGCTGCCGATGCAACCGCGCTCTTCGTCGCGGAACACGACCACCGCGCCCGCGCCGACGCGCTCGACCGCCTCGATCGCGGCGACGACCCCGAGCGCACCGTCGAACTTCCCTCCAAACGGCACCGAGTCCAGATGCGAGCCGGTCCAGACGCTCGACTGCGCCGTGCGTCCGATCAGATTCCCCGCCTCGTCGACCTCGACCTCGAGCCCGGCCTCCCGCATCCATCCGGCGGCCAACTCGTGCGCCCGGTCTTCGCCTGGGGTGCCGCCAACACGGTCTGCGCCGACACCACCGCCGATGGCGTAGAGCTCGTCGAGCCGCTCGTGAACCCGCACGTGGCGATCATCCCTCCTGGGCGTGACGCCATCGGGCGCGTACCGGTGCCAGGCACGGGTACGACTCTGTGACAGCTTCTCGTCGAGAGGAGCAGGCTCTTCGTCTCAGGCGCGACTCCACGGGACACGTACCGGTGCCAGGCACGGGTACGACTCTGGAACGAGTCTGTGCCTAGAGCCCGAACGGGTTGATCGGCTTCGGGCTCGTCGAGACGAGCACGCTCTTCGTCTCGAGATAGAGCTCGAGCGTCTCCAGGCCGAGCTCGCGACCGAAGCCGGACTGCTTGTAGCCCCCGAACGGGATGCCCGGGAAGGCCGTATACGGCATGTTGATCCCGACGGTGCCGGCCTTGATGCGGCTTGCGACGCGGTGGCCGCGCGCGGGATCGCCCGTCCACACGGTCGCCATCAGCCCGTAGCGCACGTCGTTCGCGATGCGGATCGCATCCTTCTCGTCCTCGAACGGGATCACCGTCACGACAGGCCCGAAGATCTCCTCCTGCGCGACTGACATCGGGCTCTCGACTCCCGCGAGCACGGTCGGGGGATAGAACGCACCCCTGCCCTCGCCGATCGCTCCCCCGGTGACCACTTCCGCGCCTTCCTCGCGTCCTTGCTCGACGAACCCGTGCACCTTGTCGCGATGCGCCGTGGAGATGAGGGAGCCGACCTGCGTCTCCGGATCGAGCGGATCGCCGACGCGCAGCTGTTCCGCGAAAGCGGAGAACCTGGCGACGAAGTCGTCGTAGATCGACCGTTCGACGAGCACACGCGAGCGCGCTTCGCAGCTCTGCCCAGCGGAGTAGTAGATCGACCACACCGAGCTGGGGATCGCATCGTCGAGATTCGCATCGGCGAAGACGAGGTTCGGGCTCTTGCCGCCGAGCTCGAGCGTGACACGCTTGATCGGCCCCGACGCGAGCCGCATGATCTCGCCGCCTGTCTGGGTGGAGCCGGTGAACGCAACCTTGTCGACGCCCGGATGACGAACGAGATATGCGCCCGTCGTCCTTCCGGGCCCGGGGACGATGTTGATCGAGCCCGGCGGAAAGCCGACCTCCGCCGCGAGCTCCCCGAGCCGCAGCGCAGTCAGCGGCGTCGCCTCGTCGGGCTTCAGCACGACGGAGCAGCCCGCGGCCAGAGCAGGCGCGAGCTTCCAGGTCGCCATCATCAGAGGGTAATTCCATGGGACGATCTGGCCGGCGACGCCGACGGGCTCCTTCAGCGAGTAGAACAACAGCGACCCGCCGATCTGATTCGAGCGCCCGGCGATCGACGCGATTGCGGACGCGTAGAAGCGGAAGTTCTCGACCGCCTGGCTCACCTCCGCCTTGACGGACGAAATCGCCTTGCCGACGTTGCGCACCTCGAGCTCAGCGAGCTCCTTGCGGTTCGCGACGATCGCATCGGCGAGCGCGTGCAAAAGCCGCGAGCGCTCGGTCGGCGGCGTCTTTCCCCACGGTCCGTCGAGCGCCGCACGTGCGGCCTCGACCGCTCGATCGACGTCGGCCTCACCGCCCATCGCGGCGCGTCCCAGCGGCTCACCCGTCGCGGGCTCCGTCAGGTCACGTACTTCCCCTGACGCAGGCTCCACGAGCTCGCCGTTGATGAAGAGCCCGTATTCGCGCTCGGTCGCGACCGCCATCGATGGCGAGGATACTGACTAGGGCAGCTTCGGCGGCAGCGAGGGAAGCGGGAGCTGCGTCACCTGGACGTCCGGCAAGGTGACCGGCGGCAGGGACAGCCCGGTGTCGACACTCGGGACCGTCAGGGCAGGCGGGCTCACCACGTCCGGCACGGACACCTGCAGCGGGAGCGGAAGCACCGGCGATGTCGTCGGACCAGTGCTCGCTGCCGGCCGAGCGGGCGGCGACGGCTCGGGGCGAATCGGAGTCGAGCCGGCCTGAATCGGAGTCGAGCCGGCATGGACCGTAGACGCCGACGTCGTCGGAGCCACGGCCGAGCTCTTGGGCGTGGAGGGCCGACCTGCCTGCGTGCGCACCGTCTGCTGCGGAAGCTCGACTGCCGGCGTGAGCTTCGTCGCGGTCGCAGGCGTCGGCGCAGCCGGCGCCGGCGTCGTGTGCTCCTGGAATGCGGGCGCAACAGCGAGCGTCGCGGTCGTCGCAACGGTCGCGGCAGCAACCGCGAGCTTGACCGGCGCGGCGCCACCACGGAAGAACCAGCCGAAGAGCTCCAGGATCGAGGCGACCGCACCGCGACGGGACGGCTTCGTCCCGACGCGCCCGAGCTCTGCGGCGACCGAACGGCGCGCACGGAAGATCAGCGTCTCGACAGCCGCGACGGAAACGGCAAGCTCGACACTGATCTCCTCGTACGACAGTCCCTGAAACTCCCGCAGGAGAAGCGCCTGCCGCTGTCGCTCCGGCACCGCCGAGAGCGCTCGCGTCAGATCGGCAAGCGAAACGGCGCTGCCGCGCTCCGGCGTCGCGAGCACGTCCTGCAGCGCGTCGAGATCGTGCGTCGCCTCGACGCGTCCACGTCGCTGCGCAGACTGATGGCGGTTGTGGCAGACGTTCTGCGCAATCTTGAAGAGCCAGGCGAGCTCGTAGTCCGGAACGACGCCGCGCCCGAGGCCGCGTTGCGCGTTGAGGAACGTCGTCTGCACCGCGTCCTCGGCTTCCTCGCGCGAGCCGAGCCGGCTCAGGCAGAAGCCGAAGATCCGCGACGAGTGCCGCTCATAGAGCAGGCGGGTCGCGTCAGCAGACGGGGCGTGGGCGAGGGCAGTGCTCAAGCACACTCACTCTGGAATGGAAAGGAACTTTTGGCAAGGGGGTGCCGTGGGCACCTGCGGCAAAGAGGCGCCCACGGCCTGGGGGAGGATCAGTGGAGAAGGGAGGAAGGCCTGGCGAGGTGGAAGCCCTGGCCGTAGTCGACGCCAAGAGTGCGGAGCAGCGCGAGATCCTCGTCGCTCGAGATGCCCTCGGCCACGATCGAGGCTCCGACGCCTCCGGCAAATCCGACGAGTGACGACGCAAGCGCCTCGCGGGCGGGGTCGCGCGCGATCTCCTGCGTCAGGCTCAGATCGAGCTTCACGATGTCGGGCGCGAGCCGGAGGATGTGGCGGAGGTTCGCGAAGCCGGCGCCGACGTCGTCGATCGCGAGCTGCGCCCCGCGTTCACGCAGAGGCGCGAGCGCAGCGCGCAGCGCGTCGTAGTCGTCGACCTGAGCGTGCTCCGTGATCTCGATCACGACTCGCTCTGCGACGTCCAGCAGCAGCTCACAGAAGCGAGCATCGAGCGCGGTCGCGGGCGACACGTTGAGCGCAATCGCGACGTCGGCGGGAAACTCGTTGAGGCGCAGCAGCGCCGCGCGCATCGCTGCGAGCTCGAGCTCGACACCCAGCCCGACCTCGGTCGCCTCGGCGAACCAAGCCGAAGGCGGCCGCATGGGCTCGGTCCAGAAGCGCGCGAGAGCCTCGAGCGAGACGATGCGGCAGTCGAGCAGGTCGAAGATGGGCTGGAACTCGATGTCCATGTGATCGGAGTCGAGGATCGCGCGGATGCGGGACCACTCCAGCTTGCGCTTCTCGCCCTCGAGCTGCTCTCGATCGACCTGATCCGCGACGATCTCCGCCAGCACGCGCAGAAAACGCACGTCGCGGTCGTTGAGGGACGGCTCGGCGGACCGGCTGAGGCAGCAGAGCGTGCCGTAGAGGGTTCCGTCCCAGAGCCGGATCGGAGCGCCGATGTACGCCCCGATGCCCGACTCGCGTGTAAGCGGGAGATCGGCGGTGCGCTCGTCCGCGGCGGTGTCGTGAATGAGATGAGGCAAGTCGCCTTGGGTCATGCGCTTGCAGTAGGTCTGCTCGACGGGAAGGCGCGTGCCGACCTCGAGGTCGAACCACTCGTTGTCGCCGTCCACCGCCTCCACGACGAAGTCGCCGTCGAACGCGCCGAGGAGAGCCACGTCCATGTCGAGCGCTGCGCGGGCGAGCGAGAGGATCCGCTCGATTGCCTCGCTGGATCCGTCGAGGCTGAGGCGTGCGAGCTCGGAGAGCCCTTCGAGCGTCGGCGCAGGCTTCGTGGAGGCCACGCCGCTCATGAGGCGATGCTCGCTTCGCGCGGGACGAGCCTGGTGACGGTTGCCGTGCGTGGAACGTCGAGGATTGCATCGATCAGCTTGAGAGCGGGTGTGTCCTTCCCCAGGCAGCGCTCGGCGCCCGCTGCCAGCGCGTGGAACGCGATCTGAGGCGAGCGCGCCGCAGTGACCATCACGACGCGCGAGGCCGGCGAGACCCGTCGAACCCTTCGCGTCGCCTCGATGCCGTCCATGCTCGGCATGTGCACGTCCATCAGCACGACATCGGGACGCAGCGCTTCGGCGAGCGAGACGGCCTCGACGCCGCTCGACGCCGACCCTATGACCTCGATGCGCTCGTCGATTCCGAGCGTCAGCATCAACGCCTCTGCGAACAGGGCGTGGTCGTCGACGACGAGGACGCATACGACTTCCTTACGATCGGCTTCGCTGCTGTGTAGGTATCGCATTGGCGGAGAAGAACGCGTTCTCTCCGCAAACTTGCGTCGCTACGCGCGGAATCACTCGTTCGAGGGAACACGAACGTAGATAGCCGCCCTTGCGTCCAACGCCGCGCGCCGGAAGGAACGGTCTCGGTCGAGCCGCTGCTGGGGCTTGCTGCCGCGCGCGACGACGACGGCCGTTGCTTCGCGCAGCAGCGCATCCCCGGCCGGGTTGGCGTCGAGCCAGTCGAGGTACAGGCGCTGGTCGCGGCGTGAGAACGCATCGAGCGGATTCGCGATCCAGACGCGCCGCCCGTCGAGCGCCAGCTGCTCGGCGTCGATCCCGTCCGCGAGGATCGGCTTGCCTGCGGCCAGCCGTGCGGCCTCACTGCGTACCCGCTCTCCGGCGCCGTACTGTTGCGGTGTCTGAAGCACTCCGAGGACGAGGAAGGCCGCCGGAACCCAGGCGCACAGCACGAGCGTGCGTGGCGACACCGAGAAATCGCGCAGGCACCGCTTCCCGAGACCGTGTGCGGCGGGAGCCGCGATGAAGCAGAGAAGCCAAACGCTGTTCCGCCCCGCGTGCAGCGTCAGCCCTGCGAAGGCCGCGATGCACGCGAGCTCCCACACTCTCGAGCCGGAGCGGAACGCGAAGACCAGCAACGGGATTGCCAGCACGATGAAGAGAACGTCGAACGGCTTGCCGATGGACAGTGGCGCCCACAGCCCTTCGCCGCGCTGAGCAGCCTCGCTGCGGAGCACGCCGAGGTAATAGTGGCCGGAGTCCAGAAGCGCCGGGGTCAGGAAGAGCGCCGCGCAGCAAGCGATGAGGACACTGGCCGCGACCACGGGCTCCCGGCGCGCGCGCTCGAGCACGAGATAGGCGGCGGCGATCGCAAGCCCGACGAGCACCCCGCCGTGAAGGTTGGCCCAAAGCACGATGAGCGGCACGAGCAGCCACACGCGCCGACTTGGCCTCCGGGACTCGGCGCGCAGCAGAAGCAGCGCCGCGCAGAACAACACGAGCGAGAAGAGCTGCGCGCGCACGATGAGGAAGGACGGGACCGCGGCGAAGAAGACCAGCATGAGCACCGCCGCGCTCGCAGCGTCGGACGCGCCCAGAGCACGCATACCGAGAGCGAGGAGCGTCAGTGCCGCGGTCACAGCGATGAGCTGCGCGACCAGAAAGCCTCGATCCCCGCCCACGACCTGCAGCGCGTGGAAGACGAGCTCGCCGAGGACCGGCACGTTGACCCAGTCCACCGACGGCGCCGCGGCATAAGGAACGCCCGAAGGGATCGAGCCCCGCTCGAGAATTGTCCCGCCAAGCGCAGCGAGCCATCTGGCGTCAGCCCCGATGCTGCCGAGGAGCGCGCAGGCGCCCGCGCCTAGGGCGACGGCAAGCCAGGTAAGCCTGGAGCTCTGCGGCCTGGGCTCCATAGAAGAGGCATCGGCCTCGAAACCCGGCCGCTGTAATTTCGGCTAGGAAACCCGCTCGAACAGGGCAGCCTGGCCCTGGCCCACTCCGACGCAAAGAGTCGCAAGGCCGTAGCGGCCACGGCGCCGCCGCAGCTCGTGCAGAAGGGAGACCACGAGCCGTGCTCCGCTCATCCCGAGCGGATGGCCGATGGCGATGGCGCCGCCGTTGACGTTCACCTTCTCCTCGTCGAGCCCCAGCTCTCTGATGACGGCAATGCTCTGCGATGCAAACGCCTCGTTCAGCTCCACCAGATCGAGCTCGTCCACCGACACACCCGCGCGATCCAAGAGCTTGCGCACGGCGGGCACCGGCCCGATTCCCATCACACGCGGGTCGACACCCGCGACCGCACTGGCGACAAAGCGGCCAAGCGGCTCGACCCCGAGCTCCTGCGCCTTCTCCTCGCTCGCGATCACCAGTGCTGCCGCGCCGTCGTTGATACCGCTCGCGTTGCCGGCCGTAACCGTGCCGCCTTCGCGGAAGGCAGGCTTCAGGGTTGCGAGCTTCTCGGCGCTCGTGTCGGGACGCGGGTGCTCGTCACGCACGACTCCGTTGACTCCGACGAGCTCGTCGTCGAAGCGACCGGCTTGCGCCGCGGCCGCCCAACGCTGCTGAGAGAGCAGGGCGAAAGCGTCCTGCTCTTCCCTCGACACGTTCCAACGCTCGGCGACGTTCTCGCCCGTCTCGCCCATCGACTCGAGCGGGAACATCTCCTCGAGCCGTGGATTGGGAAATCGCCAGCCGAGCTGGGTGTCGTATGTGGTCCCGTCGCCGTACTCAGGCTTGGCGGTCACGAACGGCGCGCGACTCATCGACTCGACGCCGCCCGCGACGAAGAGGTCGCCGTCCCCCGCGGCAACGGCGTGACAGGCCGAGACCACTGCAGACAGACCCGATGCGCAGAGTCGGTTGACGGTGATCCCCGCGACGGTCTCGGGCAGGCCTGCGAGCAGGACGCCCATGCGCGCCACGTTGCGGTTGTCCTCGCCGGCCTGATTGGCAGCACCGAAGTAGACGTCCTCGATCTGCTCCGGCGGTACACCCGCGCGCGCGACCGCCTCCGCAATTACCGTTGCGGCCAGGTCGTCCGGCCGCAAAGCGGCAAGCACGCCGTCCTTGCGTCCGATCGGCGTGCGGACGCCCGAGAGGATGACGGCGCGACTCATGTGCCGACAAATTCGATTCGTACCGGCTCTTCGTAGACGCCAGTAGCTTCGGCGCGCCGTAACAGCTCGGCGACGGCCTGGCGCCCTTCGTCGCCGTAGTCGCACGTGAGCTCGTTCACGTACATCTCGATGAAGCGGTCCGCCGTTTGCGCATCGAGGTCGCGCGCGAAGCCGAGCGCGTACTGCGTCGCCTCGGCGCGATTTTCGAGGCCGGCCTCGATCGATTCACGCAGCGCGGCGGAGAGCTCGTCCAGCCGCGGCACGTCACGGCGCGCGACGTTCACGCCGAGCGGCAGCGGTAACCCCGTCTCGAGCAGCCACCACTCGCCGAGGTCGAGCACCTTCACGAGCCCTTCGTCCGCGTAGGTGAGCTGTCCTTCGTGGATCAGCAGTCCAGCGGCGGCGTGCCCGGCCTTGACCTCGTCGAGGATCCGGTCGAAAGCGAGCGCCCGATGCGCGAACCGACCGCCGAGCGCCATTCCGAGCACGAGAAACGCGGTGGTCAGGCGTCCGGGAACAGCGATCTCGACGTCGCGCAGGTCCTCCGTCGAGAGTTCCTCGCGCGCAACGACGATCGGCCCGTAGCCCGACCCGATCGACGCGCCGTGGGGTAGCAGCGCGTACTGGTTCTGGACGAGCGGATACGTCGCGAGCGAGAGCGCCGTCACCTCGAGCCTGCCCTCGAGCGCCCACTCGTTCAGAACCTGAATGTCCTCGGGGACGAATTCGAACTCGAATCCTCTCGAGTCGACGCGGCCCGAAACGAGGCCCCACGCCATGAACGCGTCGTCTGGATCTGCGGAATGGCCGATGCGGATCAGCACGGTGTCCAGCCTAGACTGTGACGGAGTGGCTAAGCCGGCACTGACAGACGCGATCCAGGACTACCTGCGCGAGATCTACAAGCTCGGCGCGGACGGCGGCCGGGTATCCGTGACCGCCCTGGCAAAACGCCAGGGCGTCTCCCCGGCGTCGGCCAGCGCCATGGTGAAGAAGCTCGCGGCCCTCGAGCTCGCCGTCCACCAGCCGTACCGCGGGATCACGCTCACGCAGGACGGCGAGAACGTGGCGCTCGAGGTCATCCGGCACCACCGGCTACTCGAGCTCTACCTTGCGGAGACGCTTGGCGTCGACGTGAACGAAGTCCACGGCGAAGCGGAACGACTCGAGCACGCGTTGTCGGAAGAGCTCGAGGAGCGTATCGACAAGGCGCTCGGATTCCCGACGCACGATCCGCACGGCGACCCGATCCCGGATGCCAACCTCAGATGGCCACAGCCGGCGGCGGCCGGCGGCTCCGGGCATCGAGCGAAGCGAAGATCTAACTCATGACCCGTTGAAAGTGCCCAGCACTTTCAACGGCCAAAGAACCAGCGTTCCAAAGGCTTCAACAGCTCGCCGCGGGTAAACGGCTTCAGGTTCTCGGGACGTCCATCGCTCTCCGAAACGGTGAGGTCGTCCTCGAGCGCTCCGTTCGCGGCGTCCAACGCGTCGTCGAGCTCGTAGCCTTCGAAGAGGTAGTCGTCGCGCCGCGGCTCGTCGCTCGCGCGATTCTCGGGGTTGACGGCCCGGCCCACGCCCCAGAGCGCGCCCTGCTTGCGCTCGATCCAGATGACGATCGTCTCAGCGGCGCCCGCGTCGTCGACTCCGTGGACGACCCTCTCGGCGAAGCGACCTTCCGTCGTTTTCCGCCTCACGGCAGCAAGGATACAATTGCCCGATGCAGCGATTCGCAAGCCTGCTGCGCTCGCCGTTCTCTTTTCTCTTCGCCCGTTCGAGCACCGAGGAGCGTGTGGCTGCGTACGTCATCCGCGAGCACGGCCGTGGCCGCGGGCTCGCCGAGATCCTGGAGGACCGGTACGTGCAGAACCGCCTCAGCCCGCAACAGCGGCTGCGGCTGCTCGACCGTCCCGAGTTGATCCAAGCGCTTGGGGACGAGACGGTCGAGGACACACGTCGCGACCTCGAGAGCGCGCGCAGCTAGAGCTCCCTGCCGGCGCCCCGCTCACGCGCGCGTTCCACCACGGCGGCTGCAACGGCAACATCCCAGGAGGCGATGCCGTTCGACTTGAAGACGACGATGTCGTCCGGCGACTGCCGCCCCGGCAGCTCTCCCGCGACTACTTCGTGCAGCTGGTGGACCTCCAGCCAGTCCAGCACTCCTTGCTGGATCGGCTCGATCAGGTCGGCGGACTCGACCCGGGCCTGCTCCTTCCAATCGCAGCAGACGAGCGACGCGCGCTCCAGCACGACGTTGTCGAGCTCGCGCGCTGCCGGGTTGTTGGCGCCGGCCGCGCACACGAGCGCGCCCGGTCTCAGCCATTCCCCGCGAAGCACGGGGTCGCGGGAAGTCGTGATCGTCACGACGACGTTCTGCTCCGCCGCTTCGCGGTTGCTCTCGGCGGCCTCGGCGTCGACCCGTGTGCAGAATGCGAGCAGGTTGCGCTCCGTACGGCAGTAGACGACGACCCTCTCGATCGCCGGAACGGCTGCACGGATGCACTTGACCTGCGTTTCCGCCTGGGTCCCGCAGCCGATCACTCCGAGTGACGTCGCGCCCTCGCGTGCGAGGTGCTTGGCGGCAACGGCGCTCGCCGCCCCGGTGCGTAAGCGTCCGAGGTGATCCGCCTCGATCAAAGCGACGAGCTCCGGCCGGTCGACCGCGAAGAGCGCAACGACAAAAGCCGCACCCTCCGCAAACCCGGCATAGACCTTCGCGCACGCATACCCCAGCTCCACGTCGGAGGCGGCCATGTCTGCGAGGCGCCCCTCCTGGAGCTTCAGCCGGCGCCGGGGCGCGATCTCAACGGACCCTGCGGCCATGCGCAGGAACGATCCTTCGACCGCGTCGACCGCGGCTTCGGGCGTGAGCAGTTCCTCTACATCGCTCTCCGAGAGAAAGAGCGTCACTCGAGCTCGGTGCCGTCCCGAACGACGATTCGACCGCCCTCGATCCGGACCACCGCTTCCCAGGGAACCGCCATCGGCGGGCGGGCTGAAGGCCGAAGGATCCCAAGATGCTCGAGCCACCCGCGTCCGCCGACGACGACTGCCTCCACCTCCGGCCGGCCACTACCGAGCGATGCTCGGAGGTCTCGGCACGCGCCGAGCTTCCGGCCCGACTCGGTCTCGACCATGCGGCCCAGAAAGGAGGAGAACGTCCTCACCGGTCTGATCCCGGGATCTTCTGGATGAGAGGCCGCAGACGATCGTCCCCACGTCCGAGACCGAGCTCGTCCGCGCGCTTGCGCAACTTCACGTGCGCCGAGACGACGGCAACCTCTTCCCAGGGGATCCGCACGACCCTGCCGCCGCCGATCCAGGCTGCGAAGCGTCCGATGAGCCCCGCGCGCCGACGCCACGCGCCGGGTCCGCTGAAGATCGCGACCACCTCCAGCTTTTCGCCGGGTCCGCCTTCGAGAGCGAGATCATCGACGTTGCCGCACCTCCGGTCCTCCGAGTCCAGCAGCTGGCGATCGACGAGCTCCAGACCGAGGACGATCGTCTTGCTCAATTCTGGCCCGCGTTGGTGAGGATGAGTAGTGGCACCGCAGTCACTGCGACGACCATGATCACGACCAGATAGAACAGCCCGAGCACATTCGCAAGGCGTCCGTTCACGTACTCCCGCATGTAACTACGGTCATTCGCGACCAGCAGGATGGGGACATACGTAAGCGGGAGCGCAACGGCGGAGAAGATCACGGCGTATTCGGTCAGTTGGACTGGATCGACGCCGGTCATGACGAGCCCGAGCCCGAGCACGAGCAGCACTATCCAGGTCAGTGTGAAGCGCGGCGCACCGCTGTTGCTCCGGTAGCGCCCCCACTCCCAACCGAGGAACTGCGCCAGGTTGTACGCACCTGAAAACAGTGTGTCGATCGCCGCGCCGCCGACCGCGAAGAGGATGCCGACGAGAGCGAGCAGGAGCCCGATCTGCCCAAGTGGAACCTCGGCGCCCAACGCAATCGAGCCGAGGAACTCGGGGCTCGATCCCCTTGCCGAGGAAGAGCGCGCCGCCGACGATCATCAGCGCGAAGGAGAGGAACCCGCCGAGCCCATAGCCGATCATCGCATTCGCCTTGTTCAGACCGAGATCCTTCGGCCCCCACTGCTCTTCGACGGCGCCCGAGGAATAGAAGTAGACCTCGTATGGCGTCATCGCGGCTCCAAGGAGTCCAACCGCGAAGTACGCGTAGAGGAGAGGGCTCTGCGTCGGCACGTGAGGGACGAAGCCGTGGCCGACGGCGCCCCACGCGGGATGCAGCTTGACCGCAGCGACCGCAAACACGAGCAGGCAGAGACCGCCGTAGCCGAAAACGCGCTCGATCCAGTCGAACGACGTGGACCACACGACAATCGCCAGCACGAGGCCGGCGATCACGATCAGCCAGCGGTACAGGAGCCCGGACAGCAACTGCAGGCAGATCGCCACCCCGCCGATCTCCGCGGTCAGTGTCATGAGGTTGACCACCTGTGCACTGACGAGTGCTGCCAGCCCGGTTCGGAAGCCGAGCCGCTCTCGCACCGCATCGAAGACCGCCTTGCCGGACACCGTTGCGACGCGGCCGCACATCTCCGAGTAGACGATGATTCCGACGACGCCGATCACGATGACCCAGAGCAGCTGATAGCCGAAGGTCGCGCCGGCAGAGACGTTGAAGACGAGGTCGCCGATGTCGACGAAACCGCCGATCGCGGCGAGGATTCCGAGCGCAATCTGGAAGATCTTCATTTCGCGAGCTTGTCCGCCACATGAGCGTCGTCCAAGAGCGCCTGCTTCAGCGACTTGGCGACGTTGCGGTCCGTCGGATGAAGGTGCAGCTGCTCCAGCTCTCGGGAAACCTTCCCCGCCAGCTTCGACAGCTTGCGGACATCGGACGTTATTCCCGGCGACGTCGGGCGCTTGGCGAGCGAGTCCTCGAAATCCCCAGCGGCCCCCGACAGCTCCTTCGCGTGCACGCGCACGAAGTACTTCGTCGATGCACCCTTCGACACGTCGTTGGCCATGAGCCCGCCCTCGGTTGCAAGCGAGCCCACCTTCTCGGCGTCACGCTTCAGTGCGTGCTTGTCGACGGTCCCCCCGTTGCAGCCCGCCAGGACGAACACCAGCAGGGCCGAAACGACTCTCGCGATCAGCCTCGCCGAGGAGACTCGAGTTGACTGTCCGTCTTGCACGAGGGTCACAGGTTCCCCCTCGATCGCGTTATGAATCCGCCCGGATCGATAGGTGAGCAACGCCCCCGCTACACTGATGCGTCGTCTCAGAGCGCCCGTAGCTCAGGGGATAGAGCGCTGCCCTGCGGAGGCAGAGGTCGCAAGTTCGAATCTTGCCGGGCGCACTCTCCGCTCGGAAATCCGCCGCACTTCGCGCGGCATGATGATTTCCGAGCGTTGGGGTTCGATCCCGGCGTTGGTTGACGAAGCCGGGCTAAGCCCGGCTTCGCGGCGAAGCTGCGTGTTAGGAGGCGGCTACCGCCGCTTCCTCTTCGATCATCGGTGTTGAGAAGTAGCGGGTCGCGAAAGGCTCCATCGGTTCGGCGAAGATGGAAAGGACGGTGCTGCTCGAGAAGAAGCCCATGACCCGGAGCGTTTCTTCGCCGGTGTTCTTGACGCTGTGAGGGACGAGCGCGGGGACGACCGCGAGGGTCCCCATTTTGACGGCGGCCTCTTCCTCGCCGATCGTTGCTTCGCCGCTGCCCGACACGATGAGCAGAACTTCTTCGGCGCTGTCGGTGTGCCTACCGAGATGCTCGCCGGGCTCTAGCTCGAAATAGACGACCGTCGTGCTCTTCGTGCCGGTGCCTGAAGAGATCGGGAAACCAGCGCGCACGCGCATTCCCGGGTCGCTGTGCGACCAACCTTCGAACAGCTCGAGCTCGTCGATCTGGACCGTCTGCATGGGATCTCCTTTTGGCTTTACAGGGTGTAGCGTCATCCTGAACGTTCGTTTACACTGTGTCAAGTGAAAAGAGGAAGTCAACGCGAGTACCGGCTGAAGGAGCGCGCACAACAGCAAGCCGAAACCCGGCGCCGGATCATCGAGGCCGTGGTTGCCCTGCACGAGGAAGTCGGCCCAGCACGCACGACCGTCGTCGAGATCGCCGATCGGGCGCAGGTGAGCCGGCCCACGGTCTACAGCCACTTTCCCGACGAGCGCTCGCTCATCACGGCCTGCTCAAGACACTGGTCGCTGGCCAACCCTCGTCCCGACACCGCCGCCTGGAAGCAGATCGCTGATCCCCAAACGCGCCTGCGCGTGGCGCTTGAACAGCTCTACGGCTACTACGCCCCGCGCGAGCGGATGCTTTCCAACGTGCTGCGCGACTCCGCGCTCATCCCAAGCCTCTCCGACGCGGTCCGGCACACGATCGGCCCTTACTCGCAGGAAGCAGCGAAAACACTTGCGACAGGATGGGGAAGCCGACCACGCGACCACCGCAAGCAGCTCGCCGTCCTAAAGCTTGCACTCCACTTCAACACCTGGCAGACGCTCACGAGAAGCGGCGGACTGGCCAACCGGGAGGCTGCGCGGTTGATGGCGTCGCTAGTCGAGGCCGCCTCGGCCGGCACAAAGTCGCCGCTGTAGAGTCCCGCGATTCCGACGACTGTCAGGAGGCCGTTCGCATGTCACCCGCGGGAAACAAGGATCTGATCCGGCGCTACATCCAGGCGATCGACGACAACCAGACGAGCGACTGGAGCATCCTCGACGAGTACATCGCAGAGGATTTCGTCGCGCACAATCCTCCGATTCCCGGAGTCAGCCTGGACCGTGAGGGAATGAAGCAGGCGGCGGAGATCTTTCGAGTTGCCACTCCCGGGCGTCACGAGATCGGGATGCAGGTCGAGGAGGGTGATCTCGTCGTCAGTCAGATACTCGGCCGCGGCGTGCACGCGGGAGAGCTCCTCGGAATCCCCGCGACGAACAGAGAGGTCGAGACCGAGGGCATCGTCATCCATCGCGTCCGCGACGGCAAGATCGTCGAATACTGGTCTGTCACCGACATCGCCCGTGTCCTGCAGCAGGTCGGCGTGCTACCCGGGCCATGATCACCGGGCGTGGATCAGCGAAGTCGGGCGGAGCTGCTCTTCGCGCCGAGCTCTAGTTGGGCATCGTCGGGGACCTCTACGCGCACGTAACCGAGGGCTAGTCCCGACACCGCGCTCGTGATCCGGCCGACCTTCTTTCCATCCAGCACCAGCTCGTCACCCGGTGTGGCGTCGCCTTCTACGTCCAGCACGCGCAGCCTCCGATTCACCTTGCCGCGGTGGCGCTGTCTTGCGATCGGCTCCTGACCCGGATAGCAGCCCTTGCTGAAGCTGACGTGCGTCTCGTCCAGGCCCGCTTCGGCAGGGAGGACCCGGTCGTCGATCTCGTGGCCCCAGCGGGGGACACCCGACTCGATCCGCCAGCGCTCGAGCGCTTCCTCGCCGACCTCTTCGCCCGGCGGGCGCACGTCGAGTACCTCATCACCACCGAGGACGAGCCAGGACTCGTGCTCCTCCGGTTCGATCTCGACCTTCGCGGCAAACCGCGTGCGCAGCAGCTGCTCGCGCACGGTATCTCCGAGCTCCGGCTCGGTCAGCACCAGAAAGTCGTCGTCTGCGCGCCGCACCACGCGCAGCGGTGCGATCACCCGCGCCTTCGCCGTCAGCAGCAGCGCGTCACACGCTTCGCCGGGGCCAAGTGCCTCGACGTCGTTCGAGACCATGCGCTGCAGGTAGTCCGCGGCGTCGGGCCCGGCCACCCGCAGGAAAGCGCGGAAACGCCGCGCGACGGCCGGCGACGTGATGCTCTGCATGGGAATTAGTCTAGGTACGAGTGAGCCTCTTCCGGTCCAAAGCCGAGCGAAAGCTCGTCGACAAGGGGCTCGACCCCGCCCGCCTCCCGCCCGGCCAGTACCTGACCGAGAAGTGGCCCGTCCTCCATGCCGGCACCGTCCCTCGCACCGATCTTGCGACGTGGGACTTCAAGATTTTCGGCGAGGTCGAGGAGCCCGTGACGCTCAGCTACGACGAGCTGCAAGCGCTTCCCCATACCGAGATCACGACGGACATCCACTGCGTCACCCGCTGGAGCCGTTTCGACACGTCGTTCAGCGGGGTGCACTGGCGCGAGCTTGCGAAGCTCGTCCGGCCGAAGGCGAGTGCCCGTTTCGCGCTCGCACACTCCGAGCAGGGGTTCACGGCCAACGTGCCGCTAGAGGCGCTGGAAGACGACAAGGCCCTCGTCGCATGGGAGGCGGACGGCGAGCCGCTCGAGCACGAGCACGGCTGGCCTTTGCGCCTCGTCATCCCCTCGCGCTACTTCTGGAAGAGCGCCAAGTGGCTGCGCGGGATCGAACTTCTCGCCGCGGATCAGCCCGGCTTCTGGGAGCGCTACGGCTACCACAACGACGCCGACTACTGGCAGGAACAGCGGTACGAGTTCTGACCGACGCATTCCCCCGTTCGAGGGAGCGGGCGCGGCCTTTCCGTACCGATATCTCATGCGAACCACCTCCCCCTAATCCCCCCTCGCAAAGCGGCCCTCCCCGGGCCGTTTTGCTGTTCGAGGAGAGAAACGACGAAGGCCGGCTTGCGCCGGCCTTCGAAGTCAAGCGAGCGAAGAGCTCGCTTACATCATGTCCATGCCGCCCATGCCACCCGGCATGCCGGCACCCGCACCAGCCTTCTCGGGTGCCTCGGCGACGATCGCTTCGGTGGTGAGGATGTTCTTGGCGATCGATGCGGCGTTCTGAAGCGCCGAGCGAACGACCATCGTCGGGTCGGTAATCCCGGCCTTGACGAGATCCTCGTACTCGTTTGTCTCGACATTGAGCCCGAAACCCTTCGGGCTGTTGCGGATCTTGTCGACGACAATCGAGCCTTCGAGACCGGCGTTGTTCGCCAACTGGCGGACCGGCTCCTCGAGCGAGCGGACGACGATCGTTGCGCCTGTGCGCTCGTCACCCTCGTAGTCGTCGAGCGTGATCGCGTCGATGGCGTTCACCAGCGCGACTCCGCCACCGGGGACGACGCCCTCTTCCAGAGCGGCGCGTGCCGCCTGGAGAGCGTCCTCGACGCGGTGCTTCTTCTCCTTCATCTCGGTCTCGGTCGCAGCGCCGACCTTGACGACTGCAACGCCACCGGCCAGCTTCGCGAGCCGCTCCTGGAGCTTCTCACGGTCGAAGTCCGAGTCGGTGTTCTCGATCTCGGCCTTCAGCTGCTTGATCCGGGCCTTGATGCCGTCCGGATCGCCGGCCCCGTCGATGATTGTCGTCGTGTCCTTGTCGACGACGACGCGACGTGCGTGACCGAGCTGTGCGATCTTCGTGTTCTCGAGCTTGAGGCCCATCTCCTCAGTGATCACCTCGGCGCCCGTGAGGATCGCAATGTCCTCGAGCATGCGCTTGCGGCGGTCGCCGAAGCCGGGAGCCTTGACCGCGACGGCCGTGAACGTGCCGCGCAGCTTGTTGACGACGATCGTTGCGAGCGACTCGCCCTCGACGTCCTCCGCCACGATCAGCAGCGGCTTGCCGGCCTGGATGACCTGCTCCAGAACGGGGAGGAGATCCTTGACCGCGCCGATCTTCTGATTGGCGACCAGGATGTACGGGTCCTCCAGCACTGCTTCCATGCGCTCGGGGTCGGTCACCATGTACGGCGACAGGTAGCCCTTGTCGAACTGCATGCCCTCGGTGAACTCGAGCTCGAGGCCGAAGGTCTGGCCCTCCTCGACGTTAACGACGCCGTCCTTGCCGACCTTCTCGATCGCGTCGGAGAGGACCTCGCCAATTTCACGGTCGCGAGAAGAAACGGTCGCCACGCGGGCGATGTCCTCCTTGCCGGAGATCTCCTTGGACTGCGACTTCAGGTTCTCGACGACCTGCTCGACCGCCCGCTCGATCCCACGCTTGATCGCCATCGGGTTGGCCCCGGCGGCGACGTTGCGGAGACCGTCCTTGACGATCGCCTGGGCGAGGACCGTTGCCGTGGTCGTGCCGTCGCCGGCGACGTCGTTCGTCGACGTGGCGACTTCACGGACGAGCTGCGCGCCCTGGTTCTCGAAGACGTCCTCGACCTCGATCTCGCGTGCGATCGTGACGCCGTCATTCGTAATCGTGGGCGCGCCGAACTTCTTGTCGAGCACGACGTAGCGCCCCTTCGGGCCAAGGGTGACCTTGACCGCGTCGGCGAGGATGTTCACGCCGCGCTCCAGTGCGCGACGGGCGTCCTCGTTGAACTTCAGCTCCTTGTGAGCCATATGCCTTCGATACCTCCGTTATTCCTTAGGCCTTCGCGCCCGCGAGTTCGCGGTCGCCGACAACTTTTGCGAGAACGTCCGACTCCCGGAGGATCAGCACCTCGTCGGCGCCGACCTTGATCTCCGTTCCGCCGTACTTGCTGAAGATGATCTCGTCATCCTCGGCAACGTCCATGGGAATGTGCTTCCCGTCTTCGTCCCGAGCACCGGGACCTACGGCGAGGACGCGGCCGCGTTGCGGCTTCTCCTTTGCCGTGTCGGGCAGCACGATGCCGCTGATGGTCTGCTCCTCTTCCTCGAGGACCTCAACGATCAGGCGGTCACCAAGCGGCTGCAGGTTCATCCACACTCCTCCTGTTCAGACGACTTTGTGACATCTACTGGCACTCTCGGGGTGAGAGTGCCGGGGGATTGTACCGTGCCTTGGCCGGGGTCTGCAAGACACCACGTACCATTGTGTTACAAAGTCTCGGTGCGCCGCGAATTCTCGGCTGGGGGTGTGGTCGTCCGGAACCTTCGCGGGCGACCGGTTCTGGCGGTCATCCGGCCCGGGGGAAAGCCGCAGGGGACGTGGGCCCTGCCAAAGGGGCTGATCGGGCCTGGTGAGCGGGCCGAGGTGACCGCTCTGCGGGAGGTGCGGGAGGAGACCGGAGTGGAGGCAACGCCCGTCGAGAAGCTCGGGGACGTCCGTTACGTCTACACCTGGGCGGGCGAGCGGGTCTTCAAGGTGGTCAGCTTCTTCCTGTTCCGCTACCGCGCCGGCCGGCTCGGCGACATTCCGCCCGAGCACGCCCACGAGGTGGCGGAGACGCGGTGGCTCCCCCTCGAGGAGGCGCCCAGGCTGCTCGCCTACAAGGGCGAGCGGGAGATGGCGGCAAAGGCGCTCGAGCGCCTCTCGCGTTAGGCTCCCGCGCGTGAGCGAGCCGGAGAAAGAGGCGCCTGGCCTCGAGGCGGAGTCCCGCGTGCGGCGGGGGATCCGCTACTCGCACCGGACCGGGCTCTACGCCTCGCTCGTCGTGGCGATCGCGACCATCGTCCTCCTGATCCTCCTGATCGCCCAGAACACGAAGCGCGTAAAGGTCGATTACGTCTTCGGCAGCAGCCAGACGCGGCTGATCTGGCTCGTCATCGTCAGCGCGATCACGGGCTGGGTACTCGGGATCGTGACGGCCTTCCTCATCCGCCGCCGCACCCGCTGGCGCAGGCCGACGTGACCGAGGCCATGTACGCCCTCAACTTCTACTCCCCGATCGTCGCGGAACAGCTGCGGAGCGGACGGAAGACCGCGACGATCCGGCTCGGGGACAAGTCGGCGAAGTACCGCAAGGGGATGATCGTCCAGGTGCTGGCCGGCGCGCGCTTCAGCCCGCGGGACCGGGTGTTCGCAGCGGTGATCGACAAGGTCGAGGTGAAGATGCTCTCGGAGCTGTCCCCGCGGGAGATCGAGCACGACAACCCCGAGATCCGCCGCACCGAGGACATGGCGTCCTTCCTCAGCCAGCTCTACAACCGCGAGGTCACGCCCGACGACACGGTGACCGTGATCCGCTTCTCGCAGATCAAGACCTGACGCACTCGTGTCACACGGGCGTACCCGTGCCTGGCACCGGTACGCAACGTCAGGCGCCGCGCCCCTGCGGCAGCGCTGCGAAACCCGAGACAGCCTCGTTCCAGTTTCGTACCCGTGCCTGGCACCGGTACGTGGCCGAAGGAGCTAGCGGCGGCGGATCTTCGTTCCGAAGAGCTCCGGCTCCCGCAGCCGAGTGCCGCACGACTCGCAGTCCACGGCGAACGTCGAGCTGACGGGGGCCGAACACGTAGGGCAGCGACGGAGCATCCTGCCGCCGCACTGCGGACACTCCTCCGGCACCTCGGCTTCGAAGTCGTCGAACCAGCGCCGCGCGGCGCCGCAGCCGAGGCAGAACGCGACCCAGTCGCCGAGCACCTTACGACGCTCCTCACGCAGCCAATCGGAGGCCTTGCCCACGAATCCGACCCTAGCTGGTGACAACAGCCTGGAAGACGACGAGGCCTGCACGGCTGCCGCTCGCCACCTTCACAGCCCAGCAGCCGGCGGTCGGGATGTCGACGATCGACGGAAACACCGGCCCCGTCACCGGAGGCGTGACGCCGTACGCCGCGTGTTCCACCTGCTCGAAGCTGCCGGGGAGGTCCAGACGAGTGCCGAACAACGAAAGCGAACTACCCGGCCTGGGCGACCACCAGAGGAACTTCGTGTTCCAGCCCTCGGGTGCTCGACCGCCCGCATAGACCACTGCCGTCTCCGCGCCGGGCAGCGTGCTGACGAACAGCACCGCAGCGAGACCCGAGCGCCTGGGTGAGGCCGGCATCCACGTGATGTGGCCGAACCGCGGATGAGGGACGTTCCGGAAGACAGGCGACGGCTCGCATCGAGGCTCCGCCGGCACAGCGATCGCCTTGACGACAAAGGCCGCGCGCACTTTCCCGGTGCGGATCTCGAAACGCCAACACCCCGCCCGCGGAACGTCGACGATCGACGGGAACTGGCCGGCGCCGGCAGTGGAGAAACGCCGAGTGAAGGCGCCGGGCCCGTCGAGCCGGCGGGCCTTCAGCTCCAGCGACGCTCTCGCGGCGCGTGCCCACACGGTCCACAAGATCTTGGTCGTGCCTGCGAGAGTGCGGCCGCCGGTATAGATCACGGCGCCGTCCGACTGGTTCACGCGCCCGTCCATCAGCGTCGTCCCGGCGTAGTAGAAGAGGTTCGCAGTGACACTTCCGGATCTGATCCACGGCGTGCCGACCTGCGTCGCCTGATAGTGCACGGTCGTCGCCGGGCACGATCCTCCGAGAGCCAGTGCGGCCAGGAGCTCGAGCACCCCCACGCCGGGATTATTTCGTGAAGAGTCGCACCGACGTCAGCGATTCTGGAGCGTGTCCAGTCCGATCGCCAGCGCGATCCCGAGCCGCCGATCGAGCTTCAGCTCGTGATCCGCGCTCAGGTCGAGGATGTAGCGGTCGCGCAGCTGGAACTTCCTGTTCATGTGGCCGATCAGGCGGCCGTCCATCAGCAGGTCGAAGTTGTACGGGATCGGCAGCCATTCCCCGTACGGGACGAAGTCGACCACTCGGCGCGCGATCGCCATCGGGACGCTGCGCTCTTGCGCGGTCACGAGGCTGCCGTCGGCACCGGTCACCTTCCAGGTCGAGCGGAGCAGCGACTTACCGAAGGCGTGCTCGAGAACACCGATCGGCGTGCCGTCCGGCTCGGTCACGTCGTAGCGGGCGCCGCCGATGTCGAACATCGAGCGCGCCTTAATGCGGAAGAGCTCCTCCGTCTCCTGCTCGTCGGCAAAGAAGCGGATGTCCTCCTTGATCGCCATTCGCTTCTGCCGCACGAACGCGATCGGGCCACCGGTCGGCGTCTCCCCCGCGGCTAGCGGCGTGACCCGATAGAGGTTGATCATCGGCCGGATCAGCTGGTCGACGAGGAAGCGGCTATGGGAAAAACGCTCGTTCTGCACGGAGGCGATGGTAACCACAGTCGTTAGAGTGCCTGCGCCATGGCGATCGCCCGGGAAGCCGAGCCGGTTGGTTCTCTGAGAGAGGTTCGCGAGGCGGGCCTCCTCCGCGAGGATCTCCTCGGCGTCTACAGAAACATGGTGATGAGCCGCGGGATCGAGGAGCGCGGCCACATTCTCTATCGCCAGGGCAAGATCCCCGGCTCGTTCTACACCGGTCGCGGAAACGAAGGCGCCGCCGTAGGGGTGGCCACCGCAATGGGCCCCGACGACGTCGGCACGCCGCTGCACCGCGACATGGGCGTCCACGTCGTGCGCGGCGTCGAGCCCTGGCGGATCTTCGCGCAGTTCATGGGCCGCGCGGACGGCCCGACGAAGGGCAGGGACGGCAACGTCCACATGGCGGACTCCAAGCTAGGCCTGATCGCGATGGTCAGCCATCTGCCCGCGATGCTCCCGGTCGCGGTCGGCTGCGCGCTCGCCTTCCGCATTCGCGAGGAGAAACGCGTGGCCGTGGGCTGGTTCGGCGAAGGCGCTTCTGCACGCGGGGACACCCACGAGTCGATGACCCTGGCCGGCGTGCGCAAGCTCCCAATGGTCTTCATCTGCGACAACAACCAATGGGCGTATTCGACGCCGACGCATCTCGAGTTCGCGACGCAGCACGTCGCCGACCGCGCAGACGCCTACGGCTTCGAGGGAATCGTCGTCGACGGCACCGACGTGCTCGCCGTCTACCGCGAAGCGAAGCGCGCGATCGAAAAGGCGCGCGAGGGCGGCGGACCGACTCTGATCGAATGCGTCACGCTCCGCATGGAAGGCCACGCCGTGCACGACGACGCCTTCTACGTTCCGAAGGAGCTGTTCGAGAAGTGGGCGGAGAACGACCCGATCGAGCGCTTCCGGACGTGGCTGCGCACGAACGCAGACATGTCAGACGAGGAGGAGGACGAAATCACGGGCGAAGTCAAGAAGACGCTCAACGACGCGCTGAAGCGCGCCGAGGAATCGCCACTCCCGGATCCGGCGACACTGCTGGAAGGCGTTTACGCGACGCCGGAAGATCTCGACACGCCGCACCACAAATAATGGCCGAGCTCACGTACCTGCAGGCGATCTCCGACGGGCTGCGTACCGAGATGCGGCGCGACAAGCGCGTGTTCGTGATCGGCGAGGACGTCGGCGTCTACGGCGGCGCCTTCAAGGTCACGCTCGGCTTCCAGGAGGAGTTCGGGCACTGGCGCGTCCTGGATGCGCCGCTAGCGGAGACGGCAATCGTCGGCGCCTGCACAGGCGCGGCAATCATGGGCATGCGCCCCGTCGCGGAGATGCAGTTCGCGGACTTCATCTCGTGCGCCTGGGACCACCTCGTCACGGTCGCTGCGAAGCAGCGCTATCGCGCCGGGACGCCGGTGCCGATCACGGTGCGCCTGCCCTCGGGCGGTGGCTTCTCCGGCGGCCCGTTCCATTCGCAGAACCCCGAGTCCTCGTTCGCGCACATCCCCGGGCTCAAGTGCGTCTGTCCCGCAACTCCGGAAGATGCGAAGGGATTGCTGATCAGTGCGATCGAGGATCCGAACCCTGTCCTCTATTTCGAGCACAAGCACCTCTACCGTCGCATCAAGGGGGAGGTGCCCGAGGAGCGTTACACGGTGCCGCTCGGCAAGGCGCGCACGCACCGCGACGGCAAAGACATCTCGGTGATCACGTGGGGCGCGATGGTGTACACGGCTGAAGAGGCGGCTCAGCAACTCGACGCGGAGGGCGTGTCCGTCGAGATCATCGACCTGCGCACGGTCATGCCCTGGGACAAGGCCGCCGTGCTCGAATCCGCGCGTAAGACGTCCAAGGTGCTCGTGCTGCACGAGGACACTCGCACCGGCGGTTTCGGCGCCGAGATCGCGGCCACAGTGGCGGAGGAGGCGTTCGAGGATCTCGACGCACCGGTCAAGCGCATCGCTGCGCCCGACACGCCGGTCCCGTTCTCGCCGCCGCTCGAGAAGGCATTCATCCCGCAGGTGGAGGACGTCACCGCTGGCCTGCGCGAGTTGGCGGAGTACTAGAAGCGAGAGATGGCCACCACCGAGGCAATCGACGTCGTCATGCCGCAGATGGGCGTGTCCGTCTCCGAGGGAACGGTCACCAAGTGGCTGAAGCAGGAGGGTGAGCAGGTCGAGGCGGATGAGTCCCTGCTCGAGATCTCGACCGACAAGGTCGACACCGAGGTGCCGAGCCCGGCCTCGGGGACGCTGACGCAGATCCTCGTCCAGGAAGGCGAGACGGTCGACGTCGGCACGAAGCTCGCAGTCATCGGCGGTGACGGCGCCGCTTCCGCGCCGAAGGAGGAGGTGCCCGAGCCCGCGACCGCTCAGGCCGCAGCCGAATCGGCTGCCGTCTCCGACGCGCCGGCGACACCCCCGAGCGCCGACACAATGGAAGAGGCCACGCCGGCACCCGCCGCGGCGAGCGAGACCACGGAGGCGCCGTCCACCAACGGCAAGACCTTCGTCTCGCCCGTCGTCGCCAAGATCGCGTCCGAGCATGGCGTCGATCCGAGCCAGATACACGGAACAGGGCGAGGCGGCCGCGTCACGAAGAAGGACATCCTCGACTTCATCGAGTCCGGCGCGCAGGCTGCCCCGCCCACCACGCCCGCGCAGCCGGAGGCGCCGAAGGCACCGGTCCCAGCTCCGGCCCCCGAGGCGGCGGCGGCCGCTCCGGCTCCGCCGGTTGCGGCCCCTGCGCCGTCACAGCCTGGCGAGAGCTTCGAACCGATTACCGCGATGCGCAGAGGCATCGCCGAGCACATGCGCCGCTCGCTCGACACCTCGGCGCATGTCACCAGCGCGATCGAGGTCGACATGTCGAAGGTGTCGGCGATCCGGGCGAAGTTGAAGAAGGAGTACCAGCAGAACTACGGCGTCAACCCGACCTACCTCATCTTCGTCGCCCGCGCAGCCACCGACACGCTAGGGGAGTATCCCTGGATCAACGGCGAGCTCCGCGGCGAGCAGATCGTGACGCGAAGTTACGTCAACCTCGGCTTCGCGGTGGAGCTGCAGGACGGCAAGGGCCTGATCGTTCCGGTCGTGAAGAACGCCGAGACGCTGAACCTGCTCGGGATGGCGAAGGCCGTGACCGACATCGCGCAGCGCGCACGCGACAAGAAGCTGCTGCCCGACGAGGTGCAGGGCGGCACGTTCACGATCACGAATCCGGGCGGCTACGGCGCGTTCCACGGCACGCCCGTGATCAGCCAGCCGCAGGCTGGGATCCTCGGCACCTACGCGGTCGTCAAACGTCCGTGGGTGATCCAGGACGACCTCGGTGAGGACGTGATCGCAATTCGCCCGATCATGAACCTCACGTTGACGTACGACCACCGCCTCGTCGATGGTGCGCTCGCGGGACGCTTCCTACGCGACCTGCGCCATAAGCTCGAGACCTGGGACGAGTCGGCCTATTAGTCAAGCTGGTGCGGCAGCATGCCGCACAGTGAACGCGACGAACCAGTCCTCCTTGGTCTCATCGTCGATCGTCAGCCTTAGCTCGTAACGCCCTTCATCGAGCTCGAGCGGGCCGAACGGGACGACGAGCGGCGCGTCCACCGGTGTTCCCGGCCGGAGCCCTGCAGGGCGTCCCACTTCGAACTCGCCTTCGGCCCTGACGGTCTCGCCGCTCGGGATCGGAACTCCCTGACCGTCTGCATCGAGCAGCTCGAGCCGAAACCTGTGTTTTGCATTCGTCTGGTCCCAGGGAATCTGGAACAGCGCAGCGACGAAGAAGCCGAATGGTCCCTGCGCGTTCATCATCGACCAGCCGCCGCCGATCACGTCGAGCTTGCCGTTCGCCACGCGGGCGAAGTCCGCGATCATCAGAGTGACCTTCACGCCCCGGAAGCTTTGCAGGTCGCAGCTAACCTGCAAGCGATGAGCCGCGGGGCGTACCTCCTCGACCTCGGCCTCGTTCCGTATCGAGAGGCGTGGGATCTGCAGCGCTCGCTCGCGGGTGCCGTCTCGCAGGGCGCGATTCCCGACACCGTTGTCTTCCTCGAGCATCCGCCGGTCGTGACGCTCGGACGGCGCGCCGACACCGGTGAGCTGCACGTCCCATCAGGAGCGGACGTGGAAGTCGTCGAAACCGATCGCGGCGGCAAGTCCACTTTCCACGGGCCGGGCCAGCTCGTCTGTTACCCCATTCTCGACCTGAACCGCCACGGCAAGGACGTCAAGAAGTACGTGCGCGATCTCGAGGAGGCGCTCATCCGCACGATGGAGCCACTGGGAGTGGAGGCGACGCGTATCGAAGGGTTGACCGGCGTGTGGCTCGAGCGGCCGCCGCGCAAGATCGCCTCGATCGGCGTGCACATCTCACGGTGGGTGACGACGCACGGCTACGCGTTGAACGTCGATCTCGATCCTGCGCCGTTCACGGAATGGATCACGGCGTGCGGCCTCGACGGCACAGCCTTCACGACGATCGCGCGCGAACGCGGCCGCCCCGTGACCGTGGACGAGGTGAGGCCGTTCGCGCGCGAGGCGTTGGCAGACGTCTTCGGGCTGGTGCTCGAACAGATCCCGGCCGAGGACGGACACGGCCTCTGGAACCAACCCATCCACCGGCAGCTGGCCACGAGATAGAGGTGCAGGGCCGGCGAGGGCCCTACACCTCCTCCGTCAGCCTACGGGACGTAGTAGCCACCAGCCTTGTTACTAGACTGATTCCGATGGAGAGCTCGTTGCCCGTAGCCGAACGGCCGCGCCGCCCCGAGTGGATGAAGGTTCGCGCGCCAAGCCAGGATTCGCGCTACTACGACGTCAAGAAGCTGATCCATGGCCAGAGCCTCCACACCATCTGTGAGGAAGCGCGCTGCCCGAACATCGGGGACTGCTGGGGCCGCGGCACTGCGACCTTTCAGATCCTCGGCGACACGTGCACGCGCGCGTGCCGCTACTGCTACGTGCACAGCGGCAGGCCGGACAGCCCGCCGGACCCACTCGAGCCGCTTCGACTCGCGAACGTCGCGGCTCAGATGGAGCTGAAACACGTCGTCGTCACATCCGTCGACCGCGACGACGTTCCGGACCGTGGCGCGGGCCACTACGCGGCGACGATCCGCGCGCTGAAGAAGAAGCTTCCGGACGCCTCGGTCGAAGTGTTGACGCCGGACTTCCTCGACGTCGAGGAAGAGGCGCTCCAGATCGTCATCGGCGCGCGTCCGGACGTGTTCAACCACAACATCGAAACCGTCCGCCGCCTACACGCGCGCATGCGGGGCGCGAAAGCGAGCTACGAAGGGGCCCTCTGGCTACTGCAGCGTGCGAAGGAGATCGCCGACTACCCGGTGCTGACGAAGTCGGGGATCATCGTCGGTCTGGGCGAGACGAACGACGAAGTGGTGGAAACGATGTGCGACCTGCGCGCTCACGGCGTCGACGTCGTCACCATCGGCCAATACCTCCAGCCGAGCTCCAAGCACGCGCAGATCGACCGCTGGGTGCATCCCGACGAATTCCGCTGGTTCCGCGAGCAGGGCGAGGCGCTGGGCTTCGGTTCCGTCTTTTCGGGCCCCCTGGTTCGCTCGTCCTATCGAGCGGACGAGCAGCGGCACGCGGCCGAGACCGGCCGCGGCGCCATCGCCTACTAGCGGATCCCGGTATCGATCGAGAAGTCCACGCGGACGAAGCGCCTGGCGTAGACGCGCGCGTGGTTCGGCTCGATCCCCCGGCCGATCCCTACTGAGCCAGGGCGCCGGACCGAGTACACGCCTGCAGGAAGGCGCAGTCGATAGCGGCCCGCGCTATCCGTGACGGCGCGTCCGGCGATGCGGCCGTTGCGCGAGAAGAGGAGCGTGACGTTCTTGGCAGGCTCCGTGCAAGGTTCCTCCGCGACGCACATCGGGGTAATCGGGCCACGCATGACGACACCTTGAAGGCCGCTCCTGGCGACCGTGGCCTGCGCACCGGCCACGAGCGCGAGCGCAAGCGACAAGCTGGCAATCAAGACCTTCATGCTCGACATAGTAGACGCACGAGAAAGGCCGGCCTTGTGGGCCGGCCCTCCTCATTTCACCTGGTCTTGCTCTGGTTTACGGAGTGAACTTACTGATCCGCGTCGACCAGTTCGCGAGCGCGGTTCGTGAGCCCGGGGTGTTCGGCGTTCCGGTGCCGTCGGCTTTGAACGTCCCGCCGGCACAGGTGCCGAGCAGGTTGTCGCCGCTGCCGCCGGCGAAGAACGGGCCGCCCCACGTCGTGTAGTCACACGCCGCGGCGATGTATTCGCTGGCGATCCAGATCGAGTTGCCGTCGACCGCCGCCGCGCCGTAGTCGCCCCAACGCGACCTGATCGGGTTGGGCGCGTTCTGCTGCTTGTAGCCGGAGAAGCCGTCGTCCACCGCGGCACCCGTGCCGCCGGGGACGTCGTTCCACGCGCCGATACCGGCGTTCGCGTCGATGGACGCATAGGCCGCACTCGGATACGTCGAATCTCCGGTATCCGTGAAGGCCATGATCCCGCGGCCGTTCGCAAGGACGCCGATCGCCGGGTACGTGAAGTCGTGCCCCGTCGCGCCGAGGTAGCCCTGCAACGCAAGCTTGCCAGCGTCCGGGTTCACGATGTACCACGCGATGCCGGCCCGCTGCGGGCCGCCGTCGGGGTTGAGCGCCGTGTCGAGCGCGCCCCACAGCTTCCCGTTGGCATACGTCACATGCTGCATGCGGGTGTCGTTCGAGTCCGGCCGCGCCACAACCTCAGGGCCGCCGAACGCATGAGCCCCCGGAGACACGAGCAGCCTCCAGCACCCCGTGCCCGCAATCGTGACGGTCACCTCGTCGTTCAGGCAGTGGCCCTGCGGAGCTGCCGTCCCCGGCGCCGAGCCGGAGCCCGGCTGCTGTTGCTTCGGTGGGATGCCGTACTGATTCACGTCCAGCACCTTCGTGCTGACGGACACGTTCGGAGATGCCGAGTTCAGAGAAGACGTGTTCGTCATCGTCCAGACAACGAGGTTGGTGGACGATCCCGTGAAGTCGTCACCGGACGCTTCTTCGCCGGCGTTCGAGCTCAGGAAGTACTCGGTGCCTCCGTTGCTCAGGTTGAACGAGTTGGTTCCCGGCGACTGCGCCGGCCAGACGGTGAATCCAGGTTCTGTCTGCACGGTCGGCGACGTTGCGTGGACCAGGCCGGTCGTGTCGATGTGCTGCATCGCCACAGAAGCAGCGCCTGCGGCGAGCTGAGCCTTCGACAGCGCATAGATCTGGGCCCCGTCGAAGTCACCCGGCCCCCACGGATAGGAGTTCGTCGTGAGGTAAATGCCGTTCGCATCGGCTCCGATGTGCGGATAGTCACCGAGACACGGGCACGGACCGCCGGTGTTGCCCGGCGAACCATCGGCCGTGACGTCCATGCGGTAGATGTTCCACCCGCCCGTCGGATTCGACGTCTGACTGACCGCAAGGTCGAGGTGGTTCACGCAGCTGAACACACCTTGACACGGACCGTTCACTTGCGGATCAAGCGTGAGCACGACGACGAAGAACCGCTGCGTCGCCGCGTCGTAGATGCACGAAGGATCAGTCACGAACTTCCCCCGCACGTTTCCGTGCGCTCGGTCGACCGCCGGCGGGTAGCCGTAGAACGAGTTCAGGTCGACCGCATGATTCACGTTACGCGGGAAACCGGCGACGATGTTGGTCGCCGTGTTGTCCGGAAGCAGCGATGCGCCGGTCGCTTGGCTGTAGACGTTGAATACGTCGTTGACGACCTCGACGACGTAGCCGTTGCCCACGCACATGCCCTGATCAGGCGGCTCGACGGAGAACTGGTTCCCGCCGCGCGAGTAGCGCTGCTGGTAATGGTTCAGACCCTCGAACCCGAAGTTGAAGGTCGGATTCGACTTCGCCTTCTTGCCTGTCGTCATGGGTGCGCCCGCAACCGGGCCTCCCGGCGACAGGCTGCGGTCGACGATGCTGCCGCCGAAGGCGGCGGCGCTTTCCTCGTCGCCCCCGCCGGCGAACTCGTTGCCGGCACTTCCATCCCACGGTGTAAATGCTCCCGTCGTGGGGCCACCCGTGCCCACCTTCGGCACCAGGCTCGAGGCAGCTGCACTCGCACCGGTGGCCGTCCCCGCGGACGCCGTCAACGCACAGACGGCAAGCGCCAGGATCGCGCCAAGCGCGAGCTTCGTCCTTCCTCTCACTCGCATCTCTCCCCCTTGAAGTAGTTGAGGCGACGACAGACCCGGCCGACCGCCACGTGACACGGGTATATGCCCCTTTCGATACCGCTTTGTCAAGCCAGAACCGCCTCGTGGCCCGAGGCTCCATGGGTCGCCACTGTCGCACCGGTCGAACCGCCTGAAGAAACCTAGGAGAAGACGAAGGGCCGCCCTAGAAGCGACCCGTACTAGGCCCGAGTAGTCCAAAACGAAGGGCCGCCCAAGGCGGCCCTTCGTTCGAACGATTCGGTGCGGTTGCTACTTGATCCAGGTGAACAGAGCAGCGTGGGCGAGGCCGCCGAAGCGAAGGATCGCCTGGTGCGCGCCGAGGCTCGCACCCTTGTCCGCCGACATCGTCACCGTGATCGTGGCCGTCCCGCCTGCCGAGATGGAGAACGGGCCGCCACTGACCGAATACGCCACGCCCGAGCCAGTCGTGCCCGTGATCGATGGCGCGGGCACCGCGAACGTGCCCGAGGTCAGGTTCATGACGGTGACACTCATCGATTGCGTCTGGCCCGAACCGGACGGCACCGCACCGAAGCTGGCGCTCACCGGGTCGAAGGCAAGCGACGCGTGCACCGCCGAGCCCAGGTTCTCTCGGCCAGAGCCGACGTCGTTCACGTCGGTATCGCAGCATGTGCCGTCGCTCGTCTTCAGCACGTTCTCGTCGGCCGTGTTCACGACCGCCGAGCGAACGGCCCAGGCAGGCCAGCTCGGGTGCTGCCCGAGCACGACGGCCGCGGAACCAGCCAGATGCGGCGTGGCCATCGAGGTTCCCTGGAAGAACGCCCAGCACGGGACCGGAAACGCGGGAACGCAGGACTCGGTCCCGGAGCCCGGGATCGAGCTGAGCACGTTCGCGCCCGGCGCTGTGACGTCCGGCTTGACGCGGAAATCGACGTCCGTTGGCCCACGACTCGAGAACCCGGCGAGAACGTTGCTCGTCGCGAGGTCCTGCACGTAGCTCTTCGTGGCGTTGATGGTCGTGGCGCTGCCGCCGAGACCGGCGAGCGTCACTCCCGTGTTCAGCGAGACCATCACGCCCGGAATCGTCGGCTGGTTCGCCGTCCCGTCCTGGGCCATCGAAATCGGCGGGCCTCCGACGTTGTTACGAATCACGACACCCACCGCCCCCGCGTTCTGCGCGTTGCGGATCTTGGCCGAGAACGAGCACGTCCCGCGCGGGATCAGCGCGATCGCGCCGGACAGCCCGCTCAGAGCCGAGCAACCGTCGCTGGAGACAACCGAGAGTGTCCCACTCACCGCAGCGGCCGGACCGAACTGGCCAACAGCCGCCGCGTAGTCGGTGCCACCGACGGTGACATTGACGCCGATGAAGTGCCCGACGGTCACCGCTCCTGCCGTCAGCGCTCGTGCGGCGGCGCCCGGCGACTCGACGGTGTTGAAGCCTGGACCACTGTTCCCCGCAGCGATCGCAGAGATCATCCCGGCCTGGTCGAGGTCGTTGACGGCGTTCATCAAGAGATCCTGGAAGCCCACGTTGCCGCTCTTCCCGTGGGTCCCCCCGAGGCTCATGTTGACGATGTCCATGCCGTCCGCATAGGCGGCGTCGAGGGCATTCAGGATGTCCTCGCTGCGCGCGTTCGTGACACCATCCGGGAAAACGTTGTAGTTCCCGAGCTGCGCCCCGGGCGCGACGCCGAGGACTCCGTAACCCACGGACACCCCGTCGACTGTGGTCGAACCGTTTGTCAGGCCGTAGTCGCATGCGACGGTGCCGGCGACGTGCGTCCCGTGTGCTTGGACGGCAGCAGGCGTGTAGTTGCGACTAGGCGTCTTGTTGTTGAAGACCTTCGCGACGATGACCTTGTTGTTCGTCAGCGCCGGCGGTCCCTCTTTCGGTGTCGCCGGGAAGCCTGAGTCGTTGAAGCACGGATGTGTGACGTCAATCCCCGTGTCGATGATCCCAACCTTGACGCGAGATCCGTCCGGCTTAACGCCCGCACTCGCCCCACCTCCAGCGCCCCACGCGCTGAAAGCGTTGATCAGGGTCAAGTCAGGGTCGATGGCCTGCGGCGTATAGACACCTTCGTATTGGGCCTGGTGCACCATCGGGGCCGCTTGGATCGTTGCGAGCGAGGTGCCGTTTAGCTGAACGGCGAGAGCGTTCAGTGAGATGTCGAACTCGCCCGTCACTTTCGCTGCGGGCGCGTTCGCCTTGAGCCACTGCTTGAAGTCATTGCGCAGGGCGGAGAGCTGAGCGCGATACGACTTCACAGTGGAGCTGGAAAAGTCGATCTTCTTTCCGGGCGCCGGCTTCGTCTTGACGTACGTGGAGAGCGGATCGCCGTTCAGCTGAACGATCGCACTGCCGGTATCGATCCCGGGCGCGGCCGACGGGCCGTCGGAGACGGGACCGCCGGCGGTTGCCCCGGCAACGGCGATCGTCAGCACCAACACGACGAGCGCCACGAAGGCTCCTGAGAGTCTCTGCATGTCCTCCCCTTAAATTTGATTGACCTAGCGGCGCCCCCCACGGCACCTGGCCCATCCCTCTGCCCCAATGGGCGGGCTGACAGTAGCAGGGTTCTCTCTTTAGAGGAACGCCGTTCAGGGTCTTACGTAATGGATAGGCTTCAATATCTACGTCGCGGAGGCAATCACGGCGGCGATTCGTGGGGCTTCGCCATCGTTCGGTAGTCGAGCGCCTTGTCGAGAGTCTCCTCGTCGACGCCTTTCTCACGCGCGACCTCGCGGAGCGGACGTCCCGAGGAGGCGGCCTCTTTGACGATGTCGCTCGCCGCGTCGTAACCGATGTATGGATTGAGCGCGGTGGCGGCTGAGAGCGTCAACTCGGCGTAGCGCTCGCACGTCTCGCGGTTCGCCTCGATCCCGTCCACGCACTTCCCGGCCAGCAGGCGCGAGGCAGAGGCCAGCAGCTTGATCGAGTCGAACAGGTTCCGCGCCAACATCGGCACGAAGACGTTCAATTCGAAGTGGCCCTGCATGCCGCCTGCCGTGATCGCTGCGTCGTTGCCGATCACCTGTGCCGCGACCTGCGTCACGACTTCCGGGATCACGGGGTTGACCTTCCCGGGCATGATCGAGCTGCCCTTCTGCAGCTCGGGCAGAGAAATCTCGGCGAGCCCGGCCCGGGGGCCTGAGCCCATGAGCCGGAGGTCGTTCGCGATCTTGGTGAGGGACACCGCGACCGTCTTGAGGGCGCCGGACGTCTCGACCAGCGAGTCGCGGGCGGCCTGCGCCTCGAAGGGGTCCGCGGGCGGCGAGATCGACAGGCCGGTCTTTTCTGTCAACCGCTCCCTGACGCGCTCGGCGAACTCGGGATGGGTGTTCAGGCCGGTGCCGACGGCGGTCCCACCGAGCGGGATCTGGCCCAGCCGCTCCAGCGTTCCACTCACGCGCGCCTGGCCTTGACGCACCTGCGCCGCGTAACCGCCGAACTCCTGCCCCAGCGTGACCGGGACCGCGTCCATCAGGTGCGTGCGGCCGGACTTGACGACGTCGTCGAACTCCACGGCCTTCGCCTGCAGTGACTCCGACAGCTGGTGCAACGCAGGCAAGAGGTCGTTCGTGATCTCGTCGAGTGCCGCCAGGTGCACCGCAGACGGGAAGACGTCGTTCGACGACTGACCCATGTTCACGTCGTCGTTGGCGTGCACGTCTTCGCCGGCAAGCGAGGCGATCACCTCGTTCGCGTTCATGTTCGAGGATGTGCCCGAGCCGGTCTGGAAGACATCGATCGGAAACTGATCGTCGAGCTCGCCTGCGGCAACGCGGTCGCCGGCCTCCGCGATGCGTCGGGCCTTCTCGTCGTCGAGCAGCCCGAGCTCGGCGTTCACGCGCGCCGCGGCGGCCTTGATTCGCCCGAGCCAACGCGCGACGGCCGGCGGAATCGGCTCGCCTGAGACGATGAAGTTGTCGACCGCTTTGCGCGTCTCGCTACCCCAGAGTTCTCGCTCAGTCTCCGTCCTCGCCATTGAATCGAGTTTACTGAGGCAATGCGTGCGCGAGACCTCGGCATCACGATCGGGGATGGTGCCCCGGCCGCGAAGAACGCCATCACCGATGTCGCCGGCGTCCGTGTGGGGCATACGACGCTGATCGAAGGCGACTCCGTCCGCACCGGCGTGACGATGGTCGTGCCACCCGAGACGCCGGTCATCGCCGGCTGTCACCGACTCAACGGCAACGGTGAGCTGACCGGCCTGGAGTGGGTGCGCGAGTCCGGCTTCTTGACGACGCCGATCGGGATCACGAACACCTTCAGCGTCGGTGTCGTGCGCGACGCGATCGCCGCTGCCTCCGCTGACGAGGACGCATGGTCGCTTCCGGTCGTCGGCGAGACTTTCGACGGCTTTCTAAACGACATCCGCGGACAGCACGTAACGGCAGAGCACGCACACGGTGCGCTCGAGGGCGCTCACGACGGCAAGGTCGAGGAGGGAAGCGTCGGCGGCGGGACCGGGATGGTCTGCCACGAGCTCAAGGGAGGCATCGGGACGTCTTCGCGCACGGTGGATGGGTATGTCGTCGGCGTTCTCGTTCAGGCGAACTACGGCCGGCGCGCGCGCTTCCGCGTCGATGGAGTTCCCGTAGGGAAGCTGATCGGCGACCGAATTCCGCTACCGGCGGAGGGCGCTGAGGCCGGCTCGATCATCGGAATCGTCGCGACCGATGCGCCGCTATTGCCACACCAGTGCGACCGGCTGGCTCAGCGTGCAGGGCTAGGCGTCGGCCGGATGGGCGGGACTGCAGCCCACACGAGCGGCGACATCTTCCTCTCCTTCGCCACCGGCAACCGTGCCCTGGCCGGCGACGGCGAAATTCCTCTTCGCATGCTCTCGGACCTCGAGATCAGTCCGTTCTACGACGCGGTGATCGAGTCCACCGAGGAAGCGATCCTCAACGCGATGCTCGCCGCCGAGACCATGACCGGCCGAGACGGCAATACCGTGTACGCGCTCGAACCGGAGCTGCTTGTAGAAGTGCTCAGGCAATTCTGAGCCGGCGGCGTTCGAGCGGGCGGCCGCGCATCACGCGGCGTTCATCCTCGCTGAGAGCATTGACCGGAGCCCAGCCGACGTACCCGCAGCGCGGACAATCGGGGTTGGCCTGCCGCAGCGGATTAGGGGCCAGCTTCCTGTGACTACCGCAGCGGAGGCACTCGACGACGAGTGACTCCATGTCCTCATTTTCGTACGGCCGGCAAGATCGGCGTCCCCCGACTGGGGGAGGGACGGCGCCAAGCGCCGTCCCTCCAAGGCCCTTTATGGCTTGATCGTGGCCGCGAAGACGTCCTGCGAGACCGGGCCGTTCCCGGTCCACGAGACGGCGACGACTCCGGGGAGCGAGTCGATGCCGAGGTAGTCGCCCATGAACGGCGTGCCCGTCGGGCCGCGGGGCGGCTGCGCGTCGCCGTCGATCCCGCTCTGGACGACCGTCCGCGATAGGCTGGAACCCCCGGCCGCGATCTGGCCGTAGACCGTGTCCATCAAGCCGGTCGCCTCGTCGTAGTCGTAGAAGACGGTGTCGACCCGGCCGCCGGGGGTGACCGCCAGCCAGGGGAAGACCTGGTCGCGCGTTCCGCTCGTCAGCTGCAGCTGAGTCGGGAACGAGGCCCCGTTGTCGGTGGACTTCGCGAGGTACATATGGAGGCGCCCCGTGACGTAGTCACCGGTCAGCTCGTACACGGTGCCGCTCGCATCCACGCCGATCGACCCCTGCATCGACGTGCGCCAGCTCTCGTTCGGCAAATTGAAGGGAGCCGGAACGAGGTCGCGGACCTTGACGCTGTGGGTGAAAGCGGTCTCGCCCGGCCGAAGCTGGCTCACGACCACCGCCTGCTCGTTCCACTCCTGCACGTGCTGCCAGATCCCCGCGGTCGCGTAGATGGTTCCATTCGGGGCGCCGGCGAGCGAGACGTCGAACACGTCGGGCGCGTTCGATTTGTAGTCCGCCGCGATTCGGTATGGCCCGGACCATGACGTCCCGGTCGAATCGGAGACGAGGCCGAAGGAGTTGGCCTGGAGCCCGCTCCACGCGGTGTAGGCGATCAGCGCACGGTTCCCGTAGTGGTCGATCGTCATCATCGGGTGATCGAGATTGCCGGCCTTCGTCACTGCGTCGGCAACCTTCTGCGGTGCAGCCCAGGTCTGACCACCGTTCTTCGAGGTGGTGACGAAGATGGCGGTCGGCTTCTTGTTGCTCCAGGCATTGCACGTGAAGATCGCGGTGCCGTCGTTCAGGAAGCCGACGGACGGGTCGCCCGCGCCGAAGTCGTACGTGGGATTACCTCCCGCCGGAGTCATGCCGCGCAGCCAGTCCGTGTGCCAGTTCTTGCCGCCGTCTGTGCTGTAACCGACGCCGCAGGAGTTGCCGACGCCGTAGTCGTTCCAGCCGGCGATCATGTTCGCCGGGTCCGTCGGGTTGATCGCGATGTCGACCTCGTTGTCGCCGTTAGTGGCAGGCCCGTCGTTCGACATGTTTACGAGCGTCTGGACCCGCGGGGCCGCCTGTGCTGCGGACGCCCCGAAGATCAGCGCAAGCGCAGCGAACGCACCGGCGAGCACTCGAATCCTCATCTCACCCTCCCTCTTCCGCTCCCCAGAAGGTCGAGCTTACCTTTGCGCGAATGGTCGACTAGGGGGTGATTCATTGAGCGGTCGCGACGCGCTCGGCGGCTTCGAGCAGCTCGTCCCACGTACGGAGCTTCACCCGCGGACGACCGAGCTTCTCGCCGGCCGCCCGCTCGAGCTCGTCGATCGACGTCCAGCCCGGGTACATGACCGCCTGGACTTCCCGCTCCGCAAGGAACGTCTCGACCGCGTCGGCCGTGACCTCCTCGCGGTGTGAGAGGCGACCTTCCTGGAGGTCCTCGAGCAGCTGCGCGACCGTCTCGGTCGCGTCCTTCTTGTTGGTCCCGATGATCCCCGTGGGACCGCGTTTGATCCACCCTGCGCAATACGTCGCGGCGATGTGGCAGCCGCCGGCGTCCACGACGCGGCCGCGCTCGTTCCTGATCGTGCCTTGCCGCTCGTCGAAGGGAAGCTCGGGCAGCCCGACGCCGCGGTAGCCCACGCTGCGAAAGACGAGACCGCACTCGAGCGTCTCGTGCTCGCCGGTCGCCACCGCAACCAGGCGGCCGTTCTGTTCCTCGAGCCTGTTGCGCACGAGCTCGACCGATTCGACACGGTCAGCCCCGTGAATCGCGACGGGCGAGGCAAGAAAGCGAAGCCGCACGGTTACCGGCTTGCCCGTCGGTTCGCGCGCCGCGAAATCGCGCAGCACCTCCATGTTCCGCTTGGAATTCGAGTCGTGCTCGAGCGATGCTTCGCTCGCCGGATCGAGCTCGAGCTCGGTGGGATCGACGACGACGTCGGCGCCGGCGAGCTCACCGAGCTCTTTGAGCTCCTGCGTCGTCCATGAGGCCTGGGCCGGCCCACGGCGCCCGACCACGACAATTTCTCTGATCCCCGACGTCCCGATCGCTTCGATTGCCGGATCGGTGGTGTCCGTCGGCGCGAGCTCCTCCGGGGTCAGCGCGAGCATGCGGGCGACGTCGAGCGCGACGTTCCCGTTCCCGATCACGATTGCGCGCTCGACGTTCAGGTCGAACTCGAGCTCCTGGAAGTCCGGGTGCCCGTTGTACCAGGCAACGAGCTCGGTCGCCGACCACGAGCCGGGCAGGTCCTCGCCGGGGATGCCCAGCCGGCGATCGGTCTGCGCGCCGAAGGCATAGACGACCGCGTCGTAGAGCCGCGTCAGGTCGACCGGCGACAGATCACGCCCCACTTCGACGTTGCCGAAGAACCGGAAGCCGGGCTTCAGGGCGATCCGCTCGAACGCCCGCGAGACGGTCTTCAGCTTCGGATGGTCGGGAGCGACGCCGAGCCGCACGAGGCCCCACGGTGTCGGCAGCCGCTCGATCATGTCCACCTCGACCGAAGCTTCGGCGTCGAGCAGCGCGCCGGCGGCGTAGAAGCCGGCCGGACCGGAACCAACGACCGCGATACGGAGCGGCCCGCTCATGACGCCGATGCTAGAAGCTCAGGCGGAGCAGCCGGAACCGCAGCCGCCGACGGCACCTTCGGCCTCGGCGCCTTCTTCGACCTGGAAAGAGTGGCCACAGCCGCAGGAGGAGCTGGCATTCGGGTTGTTGATCGCGAACCCGGCGGCCTGGATGGAGTCGACGAAGTCGATCTCGGCGCCCTTGAGGTACGGCGCGCTGAACGGATCGACGACGACCTGGACGCCGTGCATCTCGAACTCGAGGTCGCCGTCGGCGGCGCCGCGGTCGAAGCCGAGCCCGTACTGGAAGCCCGAGCAGCCGCCGCCCTGGATGGCGACGCGCAGGACGCTGACGTCCTCCTCCTCGGCGATCAGCTGCTTGATCTTCACAGCCGCGGCCTCGGTGACCGTCATCAGGGGCAGGACTCTTTCCTGGAGCTCCATCGTGATCTGATCGTAGCAACGTGGGCGGTTCCCAGGGTACTCCGGAAGGGGCAGTTTGTAACACACGTCTCAGGCACGGTTGAGCGGTTTTCGCCATGCTTCGTGGCGTTGGAGGGGAACCTGTTAGGTTCATCGTCGCCCAAGGGGAGGGACGCGTGCTCGACAACTGGCTGCCGTTCCTGATCTACGCGATTTTCGCGCTGATCATTCCCGCATCGATGATGTGGTTCTCCTTCGTCTTCGCGACGAGACCGCACAAGCACACACGCTGGCGCGAGCTTCCCTTCGAGTCGGGCGTCTCCACCGGCGCTCCGAGAGTGCAGCGCTTCACGGTGAGCTTCTATCTCACGGCGATGCTCTTCATCGTCTTCGACATCGAGATCGTCTTCCTGTATCCGCTCGCGGTCATCCTCCACCAGCTTGCGTGGTTCGGCTTCCTCGAGTTCCTCTTCTTCATCGCGATCCTCGTGGTCGCGTACGTCTACGTCTGGCGAAAGGGTGCGCTCGATTGGCAATAGAGGACGGGAAGAAGCTCCGCGACCACGGGCTCCAGTCCGAGCGCCTGCTCTGGCCGACGAAGGGGCCTGGCGTGTTCGAGCAAGAGGTCGCTGCGATGGAGCAGGCCGTCGGCCTCACGACGCTCGAGAAGGCGGTCGCCTGGGCGCAGTCGAAGTCGATGTGGCCCGACACGTTCGGGCTCGCCTGCTGCGCGATCGAGATGATGTCGATCGTCTCGTCGCGCTATGACATCGCGCGGTTCGGGATGGAGGCCTTCCGTTCGTCGCCGCGCCAGGCCGACCTCCTGATCGTGTCCGGCCGCGTCGTGCACAAGATGGCGGCGCCGCTCCGGCAGGTCTATGACCAGATGCTCGAGCCGAAGTGGGTCATCGCCATGGGCGCATGCGCCAGCTCCGGCGGCATGTTCAACAACTACACGACGCTCCAGGGCGTGGACAAGATCGTGGCGGTCGATGTGCACGTTCCGGGATGCCCACCACGGCCGGAGGCGCTGATGGAGGGGATCGTCCGGCTGCACGAGAAAGTGATGGCCGGGATCCCGCCGGCCTATGAGATCCGCGGGGTCGCCTCCTGAACTACAACGGTGTCCCCGGGCTCGTGGAGGTTCACGAAGCGCACGGCGAGACGACCGTCGTCGTCGACACGCCGCGTCTGGTGGACGCCGCCCTGCACCTGCGTGACGAGCTGGGCTTCAACTTTCTCTCGGACGTCGCCGCTACCGACTACCTCGGTTGGGGCGCAAAAGGCGTGTCCGGTTACATCGGCACAGCTCGCGGTCGCGACCTGAACGAGCCTGCGACGCAGGGGCACCAGCGCCTGCCGCGACAGAAGCCGCACCGCTTCTCCGTCAGCTACCACCTGCTCGGGATGCGAGCCGGCGCGCCACGCGTGCGACTGCAGGCGTGGGTCGAAGACGGCGAGCACGTTCCGAGCCTCGTTGGCGTCTGGCCGACTGCGGACTGGCACGAGCGTGAGGCCTTCGACCTCATGGGCATTCGCTTCGACGGCCACCCCAACGAGCGCCGCATCCTCATGGACGACGACTGGGAAGGCCACCCGCTGCGCAAGGACTACCCGATCGGCGGCGAGCCGGTCCGTTTCTCGGGAGAGGAGTAGGTGGCTCTCCACTGATGGCCGTCGCCCCCGAGCGTCCGAGGATCTATGAGGGAACGCGGATCCCCTCGCCGACCCCGAGCGTGCTCGAAGTGCGTGAGGACCTGCGCACCTCGGAGGACGTCCTCACCGTCAACTTCGGCCCGAACCATCCCTCGACGCACGGCGTCCTGCGGCTCGTCGTCGACCTGCACGGGGAGGAGGTCGTCGGGCTCGCCGCAGTGATCGGCTACCTGCACACCGGCTTCGAGAAGAACATGGAGCAGAAGAGCTGGTGGAAGGCGATCACGTACGCGCCGCGCATCGACTACCTGTCCTTCCAGAACAACGAGCTCGTGTTCGTCCTGGCAGTCGAGAAGCTGCTCGAGATCGAGGTGCCGGCACGCGCGACCTGGATGCGCATGTTGCTCGCGGAGCTGAACAGGATCCACTCGCACCTCGTCTGGCTCGGGACGGCCGCGCTCGAGCTCGGAGCGATCTCGATGTTCTGGTACTGCTTCCGCGAGCGCGATCGCATCCTCGACCTCTTCGAACTGGTCGCCGGTTCGCGGATGCACACGCGCTACTTCCAGGTCGGCGGACTGGCCGAGGATGTGCCGGCTGGCTTCTGGGACGAGTGCGCGAAGTTCGTCGAGGTGATGCCGAAGGCGGTCGACGACTACGAGGGGCTCGTCGATCGCAACGAGATCTGGCTGGAGCGCACCCAGGGCGTCGGCCTGCTGTCGGCGGACGATGCGATCGCGCTCGGGCAGTCCGGCCCGGTTCTGCGCGGCTCCGGCGTCGACTGGGATCTCCGCCGCGCGGAGCCGTACCTCGCCTACGACCAGGTCGACTTCCAGGTGCCCGTCTACCAGGAGGGTGACGTCTACGCGCGGTATCGCGTGCGCATGGAGGAGATGCGCGAGTCCGTGAAGATCGTCGAGCAGGCGATGCGGCGGATGCCGGGCGGGCCGTGGATCGCCGACGACCGCAAGGTCGTGCTGCCGCCGCGGGAGGAGCTCCACACATCCATGGAGTCGCTCATCCACCACTTCAAGATCGTCACCGAGGGCTTCCGCGTGCCGGAGGGCGAGGTGTACGTGACGAGCGAGTCCCCGCGCGGCGAGCTCGGCTGCTACGTCGTCTCGGACGGCGGGCCGAAGCCGTGGCGCGTGAAGTTCCGCGCCCCGTCGTTCGTCGCGCTGGAAGCGACCGCGACGTGCATGCGGCAGGCGCTCGTCGCCGACATGATCGCGATCGTCGGCTCCCTGGACACCGTCATGGGCGAGGTAGATAGATGAGCACCTATTACGACGCGGTGCAGGAGATCAAGGCGCGGTATCCGGACTGGCGCTCGGCCGCGCTGCCGGCGCTGCGGCTCGCGCAGGAACGGCACGGCTATCTCTCGCCTGAGGCGCTGCGCGAGTGCGCAGAGGCGCTCGGGACGACGCCCGCGTTCTGTGAGGCCGTCGCGTCCTTCTACGACATGCTTCACCTCGCGCCGATCGGCCGGCACATGGTCGAGGTGTGCACGAACGTCTCGTGCGCGCTCGTCGGCGCTCAGCAGGTGCTCGAGAACTTCGAGCAGGAGCTCGGCATCCGCGCCGGCGAGACCACCGAAGACGGCGAGGTCACGCTGCGGCCGATCGAATGCCTCGGTGGCTGCGGCTGGGCGACGGTCGTCTCGGTCGACCATCACTACCGCACTCACGTGAGGCCCGAAGACGTGCCCGCGATCGTGCAGGAGCTGCGCAATGGCGACTGAGCCGCGCTTGATCGTCATGGCAGGGACCGAGGAGAGCGATCTGACGAGACTCGCCGAGTACGAGGCGATCGGCGGCTACCGCGCCCTCCAGAAGGCGCGCGGCCTGACGCCGCAGGCCGTGATCGACGAGGTGATCGCATCGGAGCTGCGCGGCCGTGGCGGCGCGTTCTTTCCCACCGGGCGGAAGTGGGCGTTCGTCCCAAAGCCGGACCAGAACCCGAATCCGCACTACGTGGTCGTCAACGCGGACGAGTCCGAGCCGGGCAGCTTCAAGGACAACGAGGTCATGGCGCGCGTCCCGCACCGTTTCTTCGAGGGCTGCCTGATCGCCGCGCACGCGATCGAGTCGAAGAACGTGTTCGTCTACATCCGCGGGGAGTACACCGGGCCGCACGAGATCTTGCTCGGCGCGCTGAAGGAGCTGGAAGCGCGGCCCGACCTTCGCGGTGACGTGACGATCGTGCTCCACCGCGGCGCCGGCGCGTACATCTGCGGCGAGGAGACGGCGCTGCTCGAGTCGCTCGAAGGCAAGCGCGGCCAGCCGCGCACGAAGCCTCCGTTTCCGGCGATTCAAGGGCTGTATGCATCACCGACGGTCGTGAACAACGTCGAGACTCTGGCGACGCTGCCGCCGATCATCGAGATGGGCGGCGCGGAGTACGCGAAGCTGGGCGTTCCGGATTCGCGCGGAACTCGGCTCGTGTCGATCTCCGGTCACGTCGAGCGGCCCGGCAACTACGAGATCGAGAACGGCACCAGCCTGCGGGATTTGATCTACGGCCTCGGCGGCGGGATTCCCGGCGGGCGCGCGCTCAAGGCCGTGATCCCCGGCGGCTCGTCGACGGTGATTCTGAAGGGGGACGAGATCGACGTCGGTTACGACTTCAACTCGCTGCTCAAGCTGAACACGGCAATGGGATCGGCCGGTGTCGTCGCGCTCGACGACAGCTGCTGCATGGTGCAGCTCGGGATCCGCATCTCGGAGTTCTACGAGCACGAGTCGTGCGGCAAGTGCACGCCGTGCCGCGAAGGAACGCGGTGGATGACGCAGATCCTGCGCCGGCTCGAATCCGGCGAGGCGGTGCAATCAGAGCTGGATCTCCTGCTGGACGTGTGCGACCGCATCAACGGCAAGTGCCTGTGCCCGCTCGGGGAGACGGCCGCGGTCGCGGTCGCGAGCTACGTCGAGAAGTTCCGGACCGAGTTCATCGCCCACGTCGATCAGGGCGGCTGCCCGTTCGGCGAATCGTCCCCGCTGCACGACGTCCTCGCCCCGGTCGCGGTTCATTCGCCCGCAACGGTGCCCGCATGAGTCACGTCCCGAACAGCTGGGGTCAGACCCTTGCCTTTCGAGGCACGTCGCGATGAGCGCGGCCGAGACCGTCAGGCTCACGATCGACGGCGTCGCCGTCGAGGTGCCGAAGGGGACCGGCCTCGTCGAGGCTGCGCTGGCCGCCGGGATCGAGATTCCCGTCTTCTGTTACGAGCCGCGACTCGGGCCGGCCGTCGGCGCCTGCCGCATGTGCCTCTGCCAGATCGAGCCCGGCCCAGCGAAGCCGCAGGCCGCCTGCACGCTGACGGCCCAGGAAGGGATGGTCGTGCGAACGGCACTGACGTCGCAGGTTGCGGCCGAGGCCCAGAACGCCACCCTCGAGTTCATCCTCGTCAACCATCCGCTCGACTGCCCCGTCTGCGACAAGGGCGGCGAATGCCCGCTGCAGGACCTGACGTTCCGCTACGGGCCTGGGAACACGCGCATGACGTTCCCGAAGCGCACGTTCGAGAAGCCGATCCCGGTCTCCCCGCTGATCGCACTCGACCGCGAACGCTGCATCCTCTGTTACCGCTGCACCCGCTTCAGCGAAGGCGTGGCGGAGGACGGCCAGCTCGTCGCCGTCGAGCGCGGCGCAGGAACGATGATCGCCACCTTCGGAGACGAGCCCTACCGCGCGCCCTTCACCGGCAACGTGATCGAGCTCTGCCCGGTCGGCGCGCTGACGTCCACCACTTATCGCTTCGAGGCTCGGCCGTGGGAGATCCAGTACGTCCCGACCGTTTGCGGGATGTGCCCTGTCGGCTGCAACGTCAACGCGACGACTCGCGAGGGCAAGGTCAAGCGAATCCTGTCCCGGAACCATCCAGAGGTGGACGACGGTTGGCTCTGCGACAAGGGTCGTTTCTCCTACGCGCATCTCCACGCCGAAGACCGCCTGCGCGATCCGATCCTCCGCGTGCGGCGCCGCGGCTTCGAGGAGGTCGCCTGGGAGCGCGCGCTCGACGAGACCGAGCGGCTGCTCCACGAGGCCGGCGGACGCATCGTCACGGCACTCTCGGGCTCCGAGACGATCGAGCAGGCGTATGCGCTCGGCAAGCTGCTGCGCCGGGGGCTCGGCGCGCACACGGCCTTTTTCGCCGAAGAGTCGTCAAATGCTCTGGACGCATTCCGCGTCCCGCTCTCTGCGATCCGCGACGCCGACGTCGTGGCGGTGGTCGGCGACGGCCCTGTCGTCGAGCGTGCGCCGATCGTCGATCTCTGGATCAAGGAAGCGCGCCGCCGCGGTGCGCGCGTGCTGTACGAGCTGGATGAGGAAGCGGTTCGCAGCGGCCAGCGGGCGATCCTCATCTGGTGCGGCCACGGTGGCCACGGTGGTGCGACGGTCGCGGCCCTCGCGCAGCGGCTCGGCGCAAGCGGCGCGTTCTACATCCCGGAGACCGCGAACGGACGCGGCGTCTGTGACGCGTGGTCGTGCTCCGACGATGCCGAGTCGCCGAGCCCGGATCCGATCGGCCTGCTGATCGTGTCCGGCGACGAGGCCGCTGCCAACCCGGACGTCCGCGCTCTCGCCGAAAAGGCCGAGCGCGTGCTCGTGATCTCGATGTTCCAGGGGCTTGCCGCCGGCTGGGCCGACCTCGTCCTGCCGGGAACGAGCTACCTCGAGCGCGACGGGACGTACGTGAACCTCGAGGGACGGGTCCAGCGGCTGCGCCGGACGGTCATCCCGCCCGTGCCCGACGAACTGGCCTGGATCTCCAAGCTCGCAGAGCGATTCGGCGTCGAGGTCTCTAGGTATCCGTCGCTCGTGTTCGAAGAGGTCTCGGCGATCGCCTTCGGCGGCATCCCCTTCGGCGACATCGGTGAGCGCGCGCCCCTGCCCACGGCCACCGGCGCGACCGCTCCCATCGAGGTGCCCGCAGAACCGAGCGACAACGGCGGCCTGCGTCTCGTGCGCTACCGCCCGCTCTTCTCCGGGCCGGCCGTCGAACGCGTGCGCGAGCTCGACTTCCAGCGACCGCAGCCCGAGGTGGAATTGTCGGAGCAGGACGGGCGCGCGCGCGGAATCAGAAACGGCGAGGAGATCACGATCCGGTCGAACGGCACTTCCGTCACGCTCCGCGCGCGTCTGAGCCGCGAGCTGCGGCCGGGTGTCGTGCGCGTCCCGGACGACTTCGCGGGCGATCTCAAGCCGACCGTGGAGATCTCGAAGTGAGGGAGCCGTGGTGGATCTCCCTGATCAAGGCCGGAGTGATCGTAAACCTGATCATGGTCGCGTTCGCATACACGACCTGGCTCGAGCGCAAGCTGCTCGGACGCCTGCAGAACCGCTACGGCCCGAACCGCGCAGGGCCGTACGGGCTCCTCCAGCCGTTCGCGGACCTGATCAAGCTCGTGCGCAAGGAGAGCTTCTTCCCGGTCGCGGCGCGCCATCCGCTCTACATCGCCGCGCCGATCATCTCGATGTTCACCGCACTGGCGGCGTTCGCGGTCATCCCCTTCGGGGCCGGCTGGCAGATCTGGCATTACCACGTCGACGGTGAGATCGCGAACGTCTCGATCGCGCTGATCCTGATCTTCGCCCTCGGCTCGATCGGGATCTACGGGGCGATCATCGGCGGCTGGGCGTCGCAGTCGAAGTTCTCGCTCCTCGGGTCGATGCGAACCTGCGCCCAGCTGGTCTCCTACGAGGTCTCGCTCGCCCTGTCGGTGCTGGGCGTCGTCCTGATGGGCCAGTCGCTCAATCTCGTCGACATCGTCAACAAGCAGGGCGCGACGATCTGGTTCTTCATCCCACAGCTGGCCGGGCTGATCGTCTTCTTCTTCGCGATGATCGCCGAGACGAGCCGGCCGCCGTTCGACCTGCCCGAGGCCGACACCGAGCTCGTCGCCGGGTACCACACCGAGTACGGCGGGATGCGCTGGGGTCTCTTCCAGACGGCCGAGTACATCAACCTGATCACGCTCTCCGGGCTCGCGGTGACGCTCTTCTTCGGCGGCTGGCACGGCCCGTACGCACCGCTCGGGCCGCTCTGGTTCCTCCTCAAGGTCTTCATCTTCATCTCGGTCTTCATCTGGATCCGCGCGTCTGTGCCACGGCTCCGCTACGACCAGTTGATGCGGTTCGGCTGGAAGATCCTGCTGCCCGTGGCGACGATCAACGCCGTCATCACCGCACTGCTGGTGGTCTGGATAGCGTGAGTCCGCAGCCGCTCGACAGCGTCAAGGGCTTCGCCGTCACCTTCAGGCAGCTCTTCAAGAAGCCGATCACGCAGCAGTACCCGGAGTACAAGCGGCCGGTCTACCCGCGCTTTCGCGGACGCCACCGCCTGCACCTGCACGAGAACGGGCTCGAGAAGTGCGTCGGCTGCTCGCTCTGCGCGGCAGCCTGCCCGGCCGACTGCATCCGCGTCGTGGCGGAGGAGAACACGCCGGAGAACCGCGTCTCCCCGGGCGAGCGCTACGCGCGCATCTATGAGATCAACATGAGCCGCTGCATCTTCTGCGGTTACTGCGAGCTCGCGTGCCCCTTCGATGCGATCACGCTCGGCAACGAATACGAGATCTCCGAGTACTCACGCGACGACCTCATCTACACCAAGGACATGCTGCTCGCGGAGCCGATCAAGAAGATCCCGGTTGCCGACCGCGACCTCTACGACACGCCGATCCCGTACTACAAGGACAACTCGTGATCGTCGCGTCGGTCGGCAACGTGCTCGTGTGGGCGGTGTGGGTGGGTGCAGCGTTCGCGTGTCTCGCCTCGGCAGTGGCGGTCGTCTCGTTCACGAATCCCTTCTACTCGGCGCTGGCACTGATCGGCAATCTCGGCTCGCTCGCCGTCCTGTACCTGCTGCTCTCATCGGAGTTCGTCGCCGCAGCGCAGGTGCTCGTCTACGCCGGCGCCGTCATGGTGATGTTCCTCTTCGTCATTGCTTACGTCGGCCCGCGCACGGATTCGCCCTGGACGGGCGGGCCCAGCTGGCAGACGATCGGCGCTGTTTTGGCCGCCGGCGCGCTGCTCGTGGAGATCGTGGTCGTGATCGGCCTCAAGGCGGGTGGCGCGCTCGCGCATTCGCACCACGTCGGCGCCGCCTTCGGAACGCCGAGCTACATCGGCCGCCTCTTCCTGACTGACCACCTGCTCGCCTTCGAGATCACCTCGATCGTCCTGCTCGTCGCCGCGATCGGAGGCGTCATCCTGGGAGCGCATTCGCGCACGAGCGCCGAAGAGGTGCCGCCGCTGTGATGGGGCCGGGCACCGCCTGGTACCTCGGCGTCGCGGGGTTCCTCTTCGGCGCCGGCGCACTCGGAGTTCTGATCCGGCGCAATCCGCTCATCGTCCTGCTCTCGCTCGAGATCATGCTGAACGGCGCGAACCTGGCGCTGATCGCCTTCGCGCGCCACCTGAACAACGGCGACGGGCAGATCTTCGCCCTCGCGGTGATGGCCGTCGCAGCCTCCGAAGTCGTGGTCGGTCTCGGCCTGATCGTCGCGCTCAACCGCAAGCGCATTCCGCTCGACGTCGACCGGCTCAGCTCGCTGCGCGGATGATCTCCGGCGCCTGGATCTGCCTGCTGTCGCCGCTTGCCGCCGCAGGGCTGATCACGCTTGCGGGCGAGCGGCTCTCGCGCCGCGGCGCCGGTTACCTCGCAACGCTTTCGTGCTTCGTGGCCTTCGGCGGCGCGGTCGCGAGCTTCGTCGGCCTGCTCGGGCGCGACGGTGGACACCGGGTCGTCGTCTCGACCGCGTGGACGTGGATCTCGGGCGGCTCGTACCACTCGGGCTTCGAGGTCATGATCGACCCGCTCTCCGTCTTCATGATGCTGATCGTCGCCGGCGTCGGCGCGCTGATCGTCGCGTACTCGATCGGCTACATGGACGGCGACAACGAGGAGCGCCGCTACTTCGCGTACATGGCGCTGTTCGTCTTCTCGATGCTCCTGCTCGTCCAAGGCGGGAACCTGCTGCTCCTGCTCGCGGGCTGGGGCATGGTCGGTCTCTCGTCGTACCTGCTGATCGGCTTCTGGCACGAACGGCCGAGCGCAATCGCGGCCGCGAAGAAGGCGTTCATCATGAACGCGGTCGGCGACGCTACGATGGCGCTCGCCCTCTTCCTGCTGATCAAGAAGGCGGGCTCGGTCGAGTTCGGGATCCTCGGCGGCCAGTACAGCTCAACCGTTGCGACACTCGTCGCGCTCGGCCTGCTCGGCGGTGCGGTGGCCAAATCGGCGCAGCTGCCGCTGCAGACATGGCTGCCCGATGCAATGGAAGGCCCGACGCCGGTCAGCGCCCTCATCCACGCGGCCACGATGGTCACAGCGGGCGTCTACCTGATCGTGCGCACCCACTCGATCTTCGAGGCGGCCCCGCACGTTGCCGACCTCGCCGCCGGTCTCGGTGCCGGGACCCTGCTCGTCGCCGGACTGATCGCGCTCGTGCAGGTCGACATCAAACGCGTGATCGCGTACTCGACGATGTCGCAGATCGGCTACATGTTCCTCGGCGTCGGGCTGGGCGCGTACGCGAACGGGATGTTCCATCTGCTGACGCATGCCTTCTTCAAGGCGCTGCTCTTCATGGCCGCCGGCATAGTCATCCACGCGCTGGCCGACGAACAGGACATCCGCAAGATGGGTGGTCTGCGGCAGTTGATGCCGCGCACTTACCTGGCGTTCCTGATCGGCTCGCTCGCGCTGGTCGGCATCTTTCCGTTCGCCGGCTTCTTTTCGAAGGACTCGATCCTTGCAGCCGCGATGGATCACGGGGCCTACGGTTACGTCCTCTGGGCTGCCGGGCTGGCCGGCACGTTCCTCACCGGCCTCTACACCTTCCGGCTCCTCTTCCTCGTCTTCTGGGGCGAGCCGAGCCCGTTCGTGCGCGAGCACTTCCACGCACTGAAGCGCGACGTCGTCGGCCTGTCGCTCGCGGTGCCGGTCGCAATTCTCGCCGCCCTGTCGGCGATCGGCGGCTGGATCCAGTGGGCGCCGCTCTGGCACCCGATCGAGACGTGGCTCCAGACCGTCGCGGAGCCGACCGTCAGTCCCAAGAACTGGCAGGAGTTGGTGACATCGGCGCTCGCACTACTCCTCGGCCTCGGCGGGATGTACGTCGCCTGGATCTTCTACGCCGCGCCCCAGAGAAGAGCCGTGCCGCGCTTCGCATTCCCGCAGCGCGTGCTGGAGCACAAGTTCTATTTCGACGAGCTCTACGACGCGGTCTTCTACCGCCCGATCGTCGGGGCCGCGAAGGGCTTGTATCGCTGGGTCGAGGACCCGCTGGTCGACGAGTCTTCGAACTCGCTCGGACAGGACACGCGCGACCTCGGTCGTCTCGTGGCGCGAGCCCAGACCGGTCTGCTGCGCACGTACGCGCTTGCGATCGCCTCGAGCGTCGCCGTCCTCGCAATCGTCTTCGTGGCGGTCAAGTAAATGACCACGCTCCTCATCGTCCTCCCACTCGCGGCCGCGCTCGTCATCTGGGTGCTGCCGCTCAACGACGTCTCGGCCGGTGCGCTGGCGCTCCTCGCCGCCCTCGCGGAGGTCGGCGTCTGGATCCAGCTCGTCGCCCGCTACGACTTCGCGCAGGGCGGCCTGCAGTTCGCGCAGCAGCGGAACTGGTTCAGCGACCTGCACGTCTCGTACCACGTCGGCGTCTACGGGTTCTCCGTTTGGCTGATCGGCCTGACGGTCGTCGCGATGGCCGCCGCGATCGCCTACGGCTTCTGGGCGGGCCGCGACCGCATGCGCGCGTACATGGGACTGATGCTCTTCCTGACGGGAGCCGTCATCGGCGTCTTCACGGCGCAGGATCTCCTCCTCTTCTATGCCTTCTTCGAGGCGATGATGATCCCGCTCTACGTGCTCGTCGGCGTCTGGGGCGGCCCCGGGCGGCTGGGCGCCACCCTGAAGTTCGTGCTCTTCACGATGGCTGGGTCGTTGCTGATGCTCGCCTCGATCGTCGTCTACGGGCTGTCGCAGAACACGTTCGACCTCGTTCAGATCGGGCAGAGCTCGAGCGATTGGATCTTCCTCGGCTTCGTCGCCGCATTCGCGATCAAGGCGCCGCTCTTCCCGCTGCACGGCTGGCTGCCGGACGCGTACCGCGAGTCCTCGCCGGAGGTGGCGGCGATCCTCTCGGGAGTCGTCTCGAAGGCCGCGGCCTACGGCTTTCTCCGTATCGCGATCACGAAGTTCCCGGAGCCGGCGCAGCACTATCGCGCGCCCATCCTCGCGCTCGCCGCCATCGGGCTGATCTACGGCTCGCTGCTCGCGTTCCGCGCACCGGACATCCGAGGCGTGATCGCGTACTCGTCGCTCGCGCAGATGGGCCTGATCACGATGGGTGTCTTCTCCGTCAACGACCTCGGACTGGATGGCTCGGTTCTCCAGATGGTCAATCACGGCCTGATCTCGACGACGCTGTTCCTGCTGGCGGGAATGGTGGAACGGCGCACACTCACGGGAGAGCTCTCGCGGCTTGGCGGCATGGCGCGCGGGCGGCCCGTACTGGCCACCGTGCTGCTGACGACGGGCGTGATCACCCTTGCGGTCCCGCTCTCCTCGGCGTTCGCGGGTGAGTTCCTGATCCTCGCCGGAGTGTTCCGGCACGGCTGGGGCTGGTCCGTGGTCGGCGCCGTGGCGATGGTGCTCGCCGCGGCATACGCGCTCCGTCTTGTCTCGGCGATCCTCCATCGCGACGTCGGCCCCGCGGTCTCCGACGCGGCGCTCGACCTCCGTCCCGCGGAGCTCGGCGTCGTCCTGCCGATGCTCGCCTGCCTGCTCGCACTCTCCGCCTGGCCGGCGGCGATCACGCAGCACTCGTTCCGCGGCGACCATGGGCAGGCCGACGTCGCCCAGGGATTCAAGTGATCCCGCGTCCGCACATCGACTGGTTCGCGCTGGCACCCGTCAATGCGCTGCTGGCCGCTTCCGCGCTCGCGCTGCTCTGCGCCGTCCTGGCGCCGGCCCGCTCGCGCAAAGCCGTGACCGCGATCCTCTGCGCGCTCGGATACGCCACAGCGCTGGGCTTCGCGATCGCGCTCTACGTGAAGTCTGCGCATGGGCACGGCGTCGTCGTGGACGCGTTCCGCCGCGACCGCCTCGCGGAGCTGACTGCGATCATCGTCGCGGGCTCCGGGATTCTCGCCACCGCCGTCTCGTACCGCGAGCGCTGGCGGGAGGATCACATCGGCGAGTACTACGCGCTCCTTGCTGCCGCCGGCGGCGGAATGGTGTTCTTCGTCGGCGCGAACAACCTGCTGACGCTCTTCCTGGGGCTGGAGTGGTTCTCGATCTGCCTCTACATCCTCTGCGCGATCGATCGCGACCGGCTGAGCGGCCTGGAGGCGGCGCTGAAGTACCTCATCATCGGCGGGTTCGGCTCCGCCGTGCTGCTGTTCGGAGCTGCGCTCGTGTACGGGGCCACCGGCGCGCTCGACTTTCCCGGCATTGCGGCCGCCGGCCATGCGCATGACGCACTCCTTCTCTTCGGCCTGGCCATGATTATCGCCGGCCTGGCGTTCAAGGCTTCCGCGGCGCCGTTCCACATGTGGACGCCCGATGTCTACGAAGGCGCGCCGACCCCGCTGACGGCGTTCATGGCGGCCGCAACGAAGACCGTCGCCCTCGTCGTCATGCTGCGCATCCTCGTCACCGCGTTTCCCGGCGACGCCTACGTCTGGACGCGCGCGCTCGCCGTGATTGCCGTCTGCTCGCTGGTGATCGGAAATCTCGCCGCGCTCGTGCAGAAGGGCGTGAAGCGCATGCTCGCCTACTCGTCCATCTCGCACGCCGGCTTCATGCTGATCGCCGTTGCTTCGGGTTCGAGCCTCGGCGCCCGGGCGCTGCTCTACTACCTCGTTCCCTATGCGGCGATGTCGATCGGCTCGTTCGCAGTCGTCGCAGCGCGGGAACGCGAGCTCGGCGTGCCGGTGACCTTCGCGAACATGGCCGGGTTCGGCTGGGAGCGGCCGCTGCTCGGAATCTCGATGTGGACGTTCATGCTCGGCTTCGCCGGCTTTCCGCTCACCGGCGGGTTCGTCGGCAAGTTCTACGTCTTCGCAGCTGCGTACCGACACGGCTGGACGTGGCTCGTGATCGTCGGCGTGCTCGCGACGCTCGTCAGCCTCTACTACTACCTCGGTCTCGTGCGCGCGATGTTCATGCGTCGCACAGAGGATCTGCAGCTGGCGCCGATCGGCGGCTCACCCCCGCGCGACGCGCTGCTGCAAACCGCGGTCCTCGCTTGCCTCGTTGTCACGGTCGGCTCGTTCTTTGCCGTCCAGCCACTGATCGACGTGGCGAAGCACGCCGCGAGCTCGCTGCCTTTCTAGGCCGCTTCCGGGGCTGGCTGTGCTTCGAGCACCGGCTCGCTCGGCTGCGTGCGGAGCGGGCGGGCCGCCCAGGCGGGCAGCCACCAGTTCCAACGGCCCATCAGCATCATGATCGCCGGAACCAGCAGCGCCCGGATCACCGTTGCGTCGAAGATGATCCCGGCCGCCAGACCGATCCCGAACTGCTTGATGTCGGTGCCCGGGCCCGTCGAGAGCACGAAGAAAGCGAACATCAGCACGAGCGCCGCGCTCGTGACGAGCTTCCCCGTGCGCGCCAATCCGAGTCTGACCGCCTCGCGGGTGCTCCCCGTCTCGTCGTAAGCCTCGCGCATGCGCGTCAACATGAAGACCTCGTAGTCCATCGAGAGTCCGAACAAGAAGGCGAAGATCATCAGCGGGATCCACGGGATGATCGACTGCGTGGCGTGCACGCCCCAGATCGCTTCAGAGCCGTGGCCCTGCTGGAAGATGAAGACGATGATGCCGAAGGCCGCTCCGAGCGAGACCAGGTTCAGGATCACGGCCTTCAGCGGCAGCAGCAGCGAGCGGAACGCGCGCGCCAGCAGGACGTAGGTCAGCAGGACGACGAACAGCAGGACGTACGGGAAGTTGCCGTATACCGCATGCACGAAGTCGCGGTCCTCCGGCGCGACGCCGCCGAGGCTCGCACCGGCGGGCAAAACGTCCTTCACGCGCGAGATCGTCCCGCGCACCGCCTTGCTGGAGCCGTCCACGCTTGGGATCGCTTCGACGAGGGCGAGACCGTCCTTCCGCCAGCTATCCGGCGCTGTCACGCCGGTGATGCCCTCGACACCGCGCAGGCTCTGAGCCACGTGGGCCGCCTCGTCCGTGGACGTCAGGACGATGAACGGCTTCATCACTCCCGCAGAGATGCCTTCGCTCGCCAGCACCTGACGTCCGGTGACCGCATCGCCTTGCCCGGGGAAGTCCTTGGCCTGAGCTTCGCTCGGATTGAGCTGGAATCCGAGCGCGAGCAGCACGCCGACGATCACGGCGCCGACGGCGGCCACCGGCAGCGGCCGGCGGATAACGAGACCCGCCCACTTACCCCACCAACCCAGTTCGGGGTTGGTGACGGTGACGAAACGCTTCGGCATGACTCGCAGCTTGTTGATGCGATGCCCGAGCAACGAAAGCAGCGCAGGGAGGAGCGTGATCGAGACGATCACCGATACCGCCGGAATCAGCATGCCGCCGATCCCGATCGACCTGATGAACGGCAGCGGCAGCAGGACCATGCTCAGCAGTCCGACCGCGACGGTCGAGCCTGAGACGATGACCGACCTGCCCGCGTGCGTCATCGTCTGTTCCAAGGCGGTCTCGACGTCCTCACCGGACGCCAGTTCCTCGCGGAAGCGGAAGATCATCAGCAGCGCGTAGTCGATCGCGACCCCGAGGCCGACGAGCGCGATCAGGAACTGGACGATGATCGAGACGTCCGTCACGTACGTCAGCAGCCACACGAGGGTGAACGTGTTGAGGATCGAGGTCAGCGCGATGGCGAGCGGGATCGCGACCGCAGGGAGCGTCCCGAACACGAACATGAGGATCACCAGCGCCCCAATGCCGCCGATCAGCGCCTCGGTCAGCACGCTGGGGCCGGTACCGCCCCCGCTCGATGCGTCGTAGAGCGGCAGGAGGCCGGTGAGGTGCGTCTCGACGCCGGGCGGCGCGTTCGCCTTCAGAACTGCACGTACGGTCTTGATGCGAGGCGTCGTCGAGAAGGTGTTCTGACCCGGTGGGTAGATCTCCGCGAACGTCGTGTGGCGGTCTCGCGACACGTAGGCGTTGTCGTGCGTGTCGAAGTAGGAGTTGACCCGTGAGCCGGGATTGACCGCCGCGGCCTTTTCGATCGCCGGCGCCAGATCCCTCTGCGTGACGTCGCCGCTCGACTTGAAGACCGCGACGAGCGGCGCCTGCTCGCCCGACCCGAACGTCTTCAACACCTTCTGGTTCGTCTCGTAGGCGGAGTAGCCCGGAATCGAGAAGGACTCGAACCAGCGATCGGCGACGCGCATCGTCGCGAAGACGCCGAATGCGGTCAGCACCACCCAGAGGGCGATGAAGCGGCCGCGGCGGCGGTGCACGAGGTGAGCCAGGCGGGCGAGCACTCCTGATGTTTACCTGTCGAGCCGGGGCGGTGGGCAGGTGTCCGGTGGTGCGGTTATCCGCACCACCGCCCTCGCTGCCTCAGACCGACTCCGGCAGAGCGCGGCCGGGCAAGAGCGCGCCGACCGAGATCGCTGCATAGAGCACGAGCGTGATCACCAGCGCCGACACGGCGAACTTCGGGACACCCCCGATCACGGCCGGGCTCCGCAGCGCGGCGCTGAGCACGAGGAGGAAAACAGACAGCCCGGCCAGAGCGGGCCGGACGCCGCTGCACCGCGACTCCAGGAGGTCTCCGTAGCAGTCCAGCGCGAGCATGAATGCCGCCGGAATCGCGAAGAGCAGGAACGCGAGCGCGAGACCGTGGGCGCCGCCGGCGTCGGAGAGCAGGGCCGCCAGCACGAGCATGGCGGGAAGCAGGCGGCGGGGCATCCTCAGAAACCTTCGCCCTCAACTCGGACGTTCCTTTACGCTCAGCGCCGCCACCTGCAAACGAGAGGAGATCGATGGCCGCAGCGTCGCTGACCTGGCTGGGACACGCCTCATTCCGCCTCGATTCCCCCGGCGGCAAGCGCGTCTACGTCGATCCGTGGCTCGACAACCCGAAGTGTCCCGAGTCGGAAAGGGACCCGGAGCGCTGCGACGTGATCGCGGTCACGCACGGCCATTCGGACCACCTCGGCTCGGTCGTCGCGATCACGCAGAAGGTCGGAGCGGTGCCGATCGTGGCCCAGGTCGAGTTGAAGGGCTGGCTGCGGGGACAGGGTGCGCAGACCGACGACGTCCCCGGCCCGAACAAGGGCGGAACCGTCGAGGCCGAGGGCATCAAGTTCACGCTGACGAATGCGTTCCACTCGAGCTCGGCGGACGACGGGACCTACCTGGGCGAGGCAGCCGGGATCGTCATCGAGCTCGAGGACGGCAAGAAGATCTATTTCGCGGGCGACACCTGCGTCTTCGGCGACATGCGGCTCATTGGTCGCATCTATTCGCCGGACGTCGCCGTGCTGCCGATCGGCGGTCACTTCACGATGGATCCCCGGGAGGCCGCAGTGGCCTGTGAGCTCCTCGGCGTGAAACGCGTCGTCCCCTCGCACTACGGGACGTTCCCACTCCTGGCTGGATCGCCCGGCGAGCTGAAGCGGCTGACGAGCGTCGAGGTGCACGCGATCGATCCGGGCGAGTCGATCGAGCTGTGAGAGAGCGCTGGTTCGGGGCGACGGGACGCCGCGTCCCGGAGATCGCCGTCGAGGGCGAGCTCGACCTCGGCGACGCGCTCGTGCTCGACGACGTGGCCGATGAGCGCCCGCTGCACGAAGCGCACGAGGCCGGGCGGCCGATCGTCGTGCGAGCTGCTTCGGCGGAGGCAGTGAAGGCAGCGCTCGCGCACCCGGAGGTTGCGTCGGCGCTCGTTCCGGCCGAGCGCCGCGACCTGCTCGACCTGGACCTCCGCGAGCTCACGTATGGCCCGTAGCGACGCCGTCGCGACCTATTCGATCGTCGCGTGCGATCTCGACGCGGGTCAGTGGGGCGTCGCCGTGCAATCGAAGTTCCTCGCCGTCGGCTCCGTGGTCCCCTGGGCCGAGCCGCGCGTGGGCGCAATCGCAACGCAGTCCTACGCGAACCCACGCTACGGCCCCGACGGGCTCGCCCTGCTGCGCGAGGGACGCTCCGCCGAAGAGGTGGTCGAGTTGCTGACCGCGGCGGACGACGGCCGGGCCGAGCGGCAGGTGGGCGTCGTCGACGCGCAAGGACGCGCGGCCACGTTCACCGGCGAGGCGTGCCACGACTGGGCCGGCGGAAGAACGGGGAACGGCTATGCGGCTCAGGGGAACATCCTCGAGTCGCACGAGACGGTCGACGCGCTTGCGGTGACGTTCGAGCAGAACGGACACCTCTCACTCGCGGAGCGCCTGGTCGAGTGCCTCGCCGCTGCGCAGGCCGCCGGCGGCGACCGGCGCGGCCAGCAGTCGGCCTCGCTTCTGATCGTGGAGAAGGACGCCGGCTACGCGAACCTTTCGGACGTTCTCGTCGATCTGCGCGTCGACGATCACGAGCTCCCGGTCGTCGAATTGCGGCGGCGGCACGGATTGCACAGCGAGCTCTTCGGGATCACGCCGCCCGAGGACTGGCTCACCGTCGACGAAGCGCTGGCCGCGGAGCTGCGCGACCGCCTCGGCAAGCTCGGTTACGACGGAGAGCTGGGCCGAGCCTTCAACGACTGGGCCCGGAACGGAGAACCTCGAGGAACGCGTCGACGGGATCGAGCGAATCGATCCGGTCGTGCTCGGCGCGCTGCGCAAGCAGTCGGACTAGGGGCCCCAAAAAGTGTGGATCACGCGTCGCCCGGGAGGCGCAACCCGGCTGCCCGGGCACGCAGGGCGGGAACGGGGTCGGCGGCAGGCTGCGCGACGAGCATGACCGCGCCATAGCCGTCGCCGCTGAGCGAATCGACGAGCAGTTGGAGCCCGAGCGCCAGCGCGAAGGCCTTGTGCGCATGCTCACCGCCGAACGGCACCAGCTCCTCTTCCGAGGCAGCTCCGGCGATCACGTCCCCGTAGGTCACACGTCCCATCGAGACGTCGCTGACGATCGGCTTCCCGTCCGAGCTCGGGATCGCGATGGCCAGAGGATTCGTCCCGGTGAGCTTCGGGCCTCCCTCCGGATGACCGAGCCGCGGCGGTGACGTGGCCGTCAGCACGGCCAGGAGGCCTCCTGTGGCGACGCGGCGTGCCCAGTAGCCGAGCATTCCGGTCGGGAAGCAGTCGTGCGCGACGATCAGGCGCGCGGCGTCGGGCGGATCCTCGAGTTGGCCCGCGCAAATCGCCGCAAGCGTCAGATACCCGAGCGCGCCGCGGCCCTCCCAGCGCTCGTAGCAGGCCTCGGCGACCACGCACTCGGGCTCCGCGGATGGATCGAGGCCTGTCAGCGTCTCGAGCCACTCGACACGTGCGAGACCGTGCCCGCGCTTGCCGCGCCGCTCGGCGTCCAGAAAGTGGTCGGCAAGCGTGCGCGTGTCCTCTTCCGAGAAACCGAGCGCACGGATCCGCTCCTCGACCTGCACCGCGGCGAGGATACTTACGAGATGGTCCCGAAGGCGAACCTCGAGAACGGCGTTCCGCAGGGCGAGGGCTGGTTCGTCGTCAATGCCCGCGATTCCCGGTGGCTGCACAACGAGCTCGGTGCCTATTGCAGCTTCGAGGGCAAGGGCGAGGCCGCGTTCGAGCAGCTCGGGATCAACCTGAACGTGCTGCCTCCGGGAATGCCGATGGCGATGTACCACGAGGAGCCGGGGCAGGAGGCTTTCCTCGTCTTGCGCGGTGAGTGCCTGCTCGTCGTGGAAGGTCAGGAGCGTCCGCTCAAAGCCTGGGATTTCGTCCATTGCCCGCCGCGGACGAAGCACGTCATCGTCGGCGCCGGTGAAGCTCCCGCGCTCGTCCTTGCCGTCGGAGCCCGCAAAGGGCCCGCGAGCTATCCCGTCGACGAGACGGCGGTTCGCCTGGGCGTCGGCGTCGACGAAGAGGTGGCGTCACCGGCGGAGGCGTACGCGCGCTTCTCGCAGCTCGAAGAAGGGCCCGCGCCCGACCTTTCCTAGCGCGCGACGAGCGTCAGCGGCTTGACGATCGTGCCGCGGTCAAGCCCGAGCAACTGATCGGAGATCTGACGCAGCTCGCGTGCGCTCTGCGAGTCGGGCGCGGTCGCCATCAGCGGCTCGCCGGCGTCTCCGCATTCACGCAGGAGCGGATCGAGCGAGACGCAGCCGAGGAGCGGGATGTCGAGCTCAGCGGCCAAACGGTCGCCGCCGCCCGACCCGAAGATGTCACCGGTCATGTTCTCGACGACGCCGACGAGCCGCATGCCCGTCTTTTGCGCCATCACGCCCGCGCGCGAGGCGACCTCCTGCGCGGCCGGCTGCGGCGTCGTGACGACGATCGTTTCGGCGCGCGGCAGCAGCTGTCCCAGCGAGATCGCGACATCGCCCGTCCCCGGCGGCATGTCGACGACCAGCACGTCGAGGGCTCCCCAATGCACGTCCGACAGAAACTGCTCGAGCGCGCGATGCAACATGGGCCCGCGCCACATCACCGGCGCGTTGTCGTCGAGGAAGAAACCGATCGACATCAGCTTCAGATCGTGTTTGACCGGAGGGACGATCATCTTGTCGACGAGCACCGGCTTCTGGCGGATGCCGAGCACGTGCGGGATCGAGTGGCCGTAGACATCTGCGTCGAGCACGCCCACCTGCTTGCCGGCCTGCGAGAGCGCGACGGCGAGGTTCGCGGTCAGGGTGGACTTGCCGACTCCGCCTTTCCCGCTGCACACGGCGAGCACGCGGGTCGACGCGTCGAGCGAGAGGCCCTTCGAACGCTCGTGGAGGCCGCCGCGCAGCTTGGTCGTCAGCGCCTGGCGCTCGTCGGGCGTCATCACGTCGAAGCCGAGAGCGACACGCTCGACGCCCGGCACGTCTCGCAGCACCTCGGCGACCTGTTGCTCGAACGAATCCCGCAACGGGCAACCAGCAATGGTCAGCGCGATCGTGACGCGCACGTCGCCGCCGTCGATCTCGACGGCGCGCACCATGTCGAGCTCCGTCACGGGCTTGCGCAGCTCCGGATCGATGACGCGTTCGAGCGCCTTCATGATCAGGTCGCGGCTCGGTTCGCTCACGCCTCTGAGCCTAGCCGTTCCAATTTCTTCGCTGCAGGCGCCAGCGGCCGTGGATCCTCGAGCACGGGCACGAAGAGGTCCCCGTGCTGCTCGATCCGTCGCAGCGCCCCCTCCATGCCGAAGTCTCGCGGCCGGATGCCGGGCTTCAGCTCCTCCCACCGCAGCGGCGTCGATACCGGCGCGCCAGGCTTGGGCCGAACCGAGTACACCGATGCGATCGTCTTGCCGTGGCCGTTCTGGCGGTGGTCGACGAGCACGCCCTCGCGTTTCTTCTTCAGCCACTCCGTCGTGACCTTGCCGGGATGTCGCTGCTCGAGCAGGCGTGATGCCTTCTCGGCGAAGTCGTACGTCTGCTTGAAGGTGGAGCGGCGTGTGATCGGCGCGACGACGTGGATCCCGTCCGCGCCGCTCGTCTTCACGTAGCCCGGCAGCTCGAGCTCCTCGAGCAGCTCGCGGATGAGATGAGCGACCTCGATCGCGAGCTCGAAGCCGTTGTCCGGTGGATCGAGATCGAAGAGGACGAAGTCCGGCCGGTCGGGCTTGTCGACACGTGAGTACCACGCGTTCATGTCGATGCAATTCATCTGCACCATCCACAGCACTGCCTCGGGGAAGTTGATGAGCGGGAAGTCGACGAGCCGCGACCCGCCTTCACGCGGCCACGTGCGGAACTGGCGCGTCGGGATCCAGTCCGGCATCCCTCTGGGTGCCTGCTTCTGGAAGAAGATCTCGCCCGTGATCCCGTGCGGGTAGCGCTTCATCGTGAACGGACGGTCTCTCAGGTGCGGGACGATCGTCGGCCCGACCTGCTCGTAGTACGCGAACAGATCGCCCTTCGTGATCCCGTCCTCGGGGTAGAGGACGCGGTCGGGTGAGCTCAGCTTGACGGTTCTTTCCTCAGCCATTCAGCTCGACTCCCATCACGGAGAGCGTGCGCCCCCATTCGCTCGGCTCGCTGTCACGAAGGTACCTCGCACCCATTTTCTCGTAGAACCCGATCGAGTTCGGCTCGGCTTCCCACTCGAGACGCTTTGCGCCCTCTTTCTGAGCATGCCGCGCGCCATGACGAAACAGGCGACCTCCAACTCCTTTGCCGACCCAGTCGGGCTCGATCCAGAGATCGGCGAGCCACCAGAGCTCGCCCCTTGGCTCGAATGAGCACCAGCCGATCGCGCGCTCGCCGGCCTCCGCGACGAACACGGTCAGCTTTCCGAGGTGCGCGAGAGAGAAGTCGCCGCGATCGGCCCATTCCCTCACTTTGTCCGGCTCGTAGCCCCAGAACTCCTTGGACGAGATTGCGATCTCCTTGAACCGCCAGCCCTCGTCGCCCGCGGGGGCGCGGATGGTCACAGGGACAGGCGTTTCTTCAGCCATAGCCCATTCCGGATCGCGAAGGCTTCCCAGTCGTTGTTGAAGTAGGCGTAGATCTCGACCTTACGACGCCAATCCTCGAAGCGGCGAGCCCAGTCCACCAGCTCCGACTCGCTGTAGTTGCCGCGCCGACCGCGTGAGCCGTAGTGGAAGCGGACGTACGTCCAGCTGGTGGTGAGCTCGTGCGACTGAAACGCCTTCACCTCCGGACGATCGCCGATGACGAGCGCGACGCCGTGGGCGCCCAGCAACTCGTAGACCGAGTCGACAAACCAGCTCGAATGTCGAAACTCGAAGCAATGACGGCCCCGAGGCAACAGGGCCAGCGCGGCACGTAGTCGCTCGTCGTCGCGGCGGAAGTTCGCCGGCAGTTGCCAGAGAACAGGCCCGAGCTTGGGTGATCGCGCGAGCGGCTCGAGTCGTTCGTAGTAGCGCTGGATGCCACTGTCGAGATCCGTCAGCCGCCTCACATGCGTGAGATACCGACTGGCCTTGACCGCAAAGACGAAGTTCGGCGGGGTCTCTTCGACCCAGCGCGCGACCGACGTCGGCAGGGGCAGCCGATAGAAGGTGTTGTTCACCTCGACCGTGTCGAAGTACTGCGCATAGTGCTGCAGCCACAGCCGGGCGGGCTTCCCTTCGTAGAACTCGTCCTTCCACGATGCGTAGTTCCAGCCCGAGCAGCCTATGCGGACAGGGCGTGGGCCAGCTGACGGCATACCTCGACCGTTCCCGCTGCGACGACCCGTGAACGCCCCTTCACGTCGAGGGGTGCAGCGGCGAACGGCGACGCGTCCGGGAGATCGATCGCGAGACCGCGCTCGCGGACGAGGAGCTGGGCCGCAGCGATGTCGACCGCGCGTGCCGGCTTGAGCGAGCAGACGGCGTCGATGCGGCCGGCGGCGAGGCGGCACAGCGAAAGCGCGAGCGAGCCCATGATCCGCAAGCGGTAGGCCAGATCGACCACTGCCGCAGCCTTCTCGGCGACGGAGGCGGTGCGTGTCGCTTCAAAGGCCAGGATCTCGATCCTCTCCTTCGGCAACTCTGCCTCGAGCGGCGTCCCGTCGAGTCTCGCTCCCTCGCCACGCGTCGCCGTCCACTCTTCCCCCGTGCCGAAGTCATGGACGAAGCCGAAGTCGACGTCGCCAATGGTCGGGCCGGAAGCCACGGCGATGGACAGGGCGAAGAAGCCGATGCCGCGCTTCGCGTTCAGCGAACCGTCGATCGGGTCGATCACGACATGTGTGGCGCCATCCCCGAGAACGCCCACCTCCTCGGAGACGATCGTCAAGTCGTCGAGCCGTTCGAAGCGGGCGAGAATCACGCGCTCGGCCGCGGCATCGATCGCCGTTGTCTCGTCGCCGCCCATGCCGTCACCAACGACCGGCTCACGGTCGGACCGGCGCGGCAGTTCGGCGAGCACACCGCGGACGTCCTCGACCGCAGCGCGGCAGAGCGCGAGCCAGTCAGTCAAGCGGGTGGAACAGCAGGCCGGACGTGAGCTTGGGATAGAAGTACGTGCTCTTCTGCGGCATCGTCTCGCCGCGTCGCGCGACCGTCCAGACGTCCTCGATCCGAGTGGGGCGAAGCAGGAACGCTGCTTCGGCTTCGCCGCGGTCGACCGTTGCAACGGCGTCAGCGCGCTGCGGGGTGTAGGTCACGCCCTCCGGTGCGATCTGCTCGACGATCTCCACATCGAGACCGTCGCCGCCAAGCAGCTCGTACTTCCCGTCGCGGTACATGACGACGCCCGGCAGCTCGTCCCCCGGCTCGTCGATCGGAGTGCCGCGCGCGCCGTTCACGTGTGCGGCCATTCGATGGGTTGGGAAGATCGTCAGCCCTTCCTGGTTCGTCGGCACGAGCACGACCATCAGGTACGGCGAGCCGCCCTCCTGCGCGTACGCGACCGCGGTCTCGTAGCGGTGGTGGCCGTCTGCAATCAGGAGCTCCGTGGTCTGGAAGCTCGGAGCATCCACGATGCGCCACAGCTTGTCGCCGCCGCTCTGGAGGTCGGGAGCGCGGTCAGGGGGCTGGAGCGGGTCGCCTTCGTAGAGGAGGAAGATCGGCTCGAGCTGCGTGCGGGTGGCACGGAGCAGCCGCAGCCGGCCCTCCTTGGGGCCACGATGCGTTCGCTCGTGCGGGAGCACTGCGCCGGTCTCGTACGGCTCGGCTCGGAGCGAGGCGACGAGGCCGGACCTCGTCCGGGGAACGCCGTCCGGGCCCACATAGTCCTGGGAGAGGAACCAGTAGCCGGGCTCCGCCTCCCTCGCGAGCACCCTCTCCTCCCGCCAGGCGGCCACGTCACGGCCTGCCTGCTCCTCGTCGTCCGGGAGCGTCAGATGGACGACGTTGTAGGGACTGCGCGCGAGGTACGCCTCCCGCTGCTCGGGCGAGATCACGTCGTACGGCGGCGACACGAGCCGCTCCAGCGGGCCTGCCTTCGACTCGTCGTAGCGCTCGGCACGGAACGGCTTGACCACGGCCATTTGCGCCGACCCTAGCATCCGGGTTCGGACCTAGACTTGCGACGTGAGCGTCACTCGGCTTCGGCTCGCTCCCCTGGAGGAAACCATGTTTCCCCCACGAGCCCCCTCCTTTAGAAGTCGCCTCGACGCCCACGCCGTTGCGACCGCCGCCACAGGCGTCGAGGACCGCGACTTCGCTTGCGACGTCGCAGAAGAGGCCGTGCCGGCTTTGCCGGCGTGGCCGCTTCCGCAGCGGGGAAACCTCCCGGTTTCCCCTTACGCCCCTTCCACCGCTCATCGGCCAAAGAGCGGCCGATGAGCGCAATCGCCGAGCTGGCCGAAGAGCGGGTCGTCGAGGGCGTCTACGCGGTCGCGCGCAAGCAGAGGCTGCGCACGAAGGGAGGCGCCCCGTACCTCGCGCTCGAGCTGGTCGATC
>Ga0307278_10000030_pt1 | contig 73186 bp, 70 predicted proteins | sample ER_DNA_117_FD_194482 | JGI IMG/M metagenome (GOLD analysis project Ga0307278, IMG submission 194482) | Bulk soil microbial communities from the East River watershed near Crested Butte, Colorado, United States - ER_DNA_117 | ecosystem: Environmental > Terrestrial > Soil > Floodplain | place... | reverse complement strand
CGGAAGTCGTACCAGGCGACGTGCAGGGCGTGGTTCGACACCTCGATCGTCGGGAAGATCTGGTGCTTTGCCCCAGGATCGTCGTTCACCTGCACCGCGGAGCTCCACGACGTGCCCCCGTTCGTCGAGCGCTGGGCATAGATGTCGTAGTCCCCGACCAGGTTCTGGTAGACGGCGTAGACGAGGTTCGAGTCCGTCGTGTCGGTGGCCAGGAACGCGAACGTCGGCGTTCGCATGGCGACCCCCGGTGCCTGCGCGGAGTTGATGGTGTTCAGGATCAACGGCTGCGTCCAGTGCCGGCCACAGTCGGTCGACTTGACGAAGTTGATCGTGTCGAGCCCCTGCTGGCTGAAGGCCTCGAACGCGACGTAGATCGTCCCGTTCGCTGCCACGGCGATGTCGGCGCCCTGATTGTGCGAGGCGCCGGCCCTGCCACCCGTGGAGAGCGTTCGCGGAGACGACCACGTGACGCCGCCGTCGGTCGAGCGGCTGAAGACGACCGGCGAGCCGCCGAACGCGCCGTGGAAGTTCGTGTCCGCGTAGTAGACGTTGCCGGAGCACGGGCTTGCGGCCGGCGAGTTGAGGTCGACCTCCATCCACGGCTTGTCGGTGAAATTGCCCGCGAAGCCCACGGAGGGAGAAATTGCGAAGCCGACGGCGCCGCGGTCGACGATCGTCGTCCCGTCGTACGTGAAGTGCGGCAGGGCCCCCGCGCTGGTCGTCGTGCTCGCGGTCGCCGCCGTCCCGGGCGTGAACTCGTAGCGCGAGACAAAGCCGACCGTGTCGAGCGGGCGCTCGCCTGGGTCGCGGTTTCGATTGAAGGCGATCCCGCCGACGAGCAGGTTGCCGTCGCGGTCGAAGCGGATCACCGGATCACCGGCCCCGTCGAGGCCGAGAAGCGGTGACGCCAGGCCCGCGGGCGACGTGTCCGTCGGGAAGCCCGGCACCATCGTGTTGTAGCCGTTCGGGTACGGCGGAGCGCCGAACCAAGTCGTGCCCCCGTCGAACGAGAGGTAGATGGGCATCCACGTGTCGCCGAAGTGCGGAGCCATCCGGTAGTCGTTGGCGGACTCGGCGATGAGGTCGCCGACCAGTCCGGTGACCGGCGAGGCGATCGGGCTGATCGCGACCGTCGTCTCGTTCGCCTGCCGGTTCTGCGCGTCCTTGCTCGGCGTGACGTTTGCGATCCCGCCGTCGAGGTTGTTGTTGTCGTCCGTGACCTTGACGTTTGGTCCGACGACCGCGTGGCTCCCCAGGACGCTCGGTACGAGGACGAGCGCTCCGGCGAGCAGCGCAAAGGCAAGTGCCAGTGGTAGGCGATGCTTCATGAGCAATCCCCTTTCATGACCCCTTTTCTCTCCCTGTGACCTTGGGGTCCTACTTGATCGAGAGAACTCAATCAAGAAAAAGGGGCGTGTGGCTTACGATCCGAGCCGTGGGATCCCGCTTCTATCGGCGGAAGGCGCTCGGAGCCGGCTTTTGGCTCGGCCTGTCGAAATCGGGCCTCAGTGCCGGCCGGCGAGGTCGGCCGGCGTCGGCGTCGGTCGGCCGACGTGGGCTCGGTGGTTCGATCCGACTGGCCAAAGGCCTCTCGTACCTGTTCGGAAGAAGGCGCTAGCGCGCAGCTCCCACTCTGGACCGGCGTCCCGTTCCGCCACGTCCAGGGCCTGGCCCTAGCCAGGTCCCGTTCCGCCACGCCCAGGGCCTGGCCCTAGCCAGGTCCCGTTCCGCCACGCCCAGGGCCTGGCCCTAGCCAGGTCCCCTTCCGCCACGCCCAGGGCCTGGCCCTAGCCAGGTCCCGTTCCGCCACGTCCAGGGCCTGGCCCTAGCCAGGTCCTAGTGGGCCTTCGCTGGAACTGTCTGGTCTCTTTCGCCGGGGATGGGGAGGCGTCCTGAGGCAGTCTTAGAATGAGCCGTCCCTTGGCCGCCGAGTTCGTCCACCTGCACGTCCACTCCGAGTTCTCGATCCTCGATGGGGCCTGCCGCATTCCGGCGCTCGCCGGGCGGGCCGCCGAGCTCGAGATGCCGGCCGTCGCGCTCACCGACCACGGGTCGCTCGCGGGCGCGGTGCAGCTCTACCAGCAGGCCGGCAAGCAGGGCGTGAAGCCGATCATCGGCTGCGAGGTCTACGTCTGCGACGACGCCTCCAAGCAGGAGAAGGGCTACGCGCACCTGACGCTCCTAGCGGAATCGAACCAGGGCTACGGCAACCTCATCAAGCTCGCCTCGGCGGGCTATTTGCAGGGGTATTACTACAAGCCCCGCGTCGACTGGGAGCTCCTCCAGACGCACTCGGCGGGTCTGATCGCCCTCTCCGGCTGCCTCTCGGGGCGAGTCTCGAAGGCGCTCGAGGAATCGCGTGAGGGCGACGCGGCGGCGGGCCTCGACCGGCTCGTCCAGGTCTTCGGGCGCGACCAGACATACGTCGAGATCCAGAACGCGGGCCTCGAGCCGCAGGCGCGCATCAACCCGCAGCTCGCCCGCCTCGCCGAGGGCACGGGCCTGCCGCTCGTCGCGACCGGCGACGTCCACTACCTCCGCCATGAGGACGCGCGCGCGCACGAGGCGCTCCTCTGCATCCAGTCCGGGGACTCGCTCAAGAACCCGAACCACTGGCGCTTCGACACCGACCAGTTCTACTTCAAGACGCCGAACGAGATGGCGCACGACTTCGCGGCGTACCCGCACGCGCTGGCGACGACGCTCGAGATCGCCGAGCGCTGCAACGTCGAGATCGAACTCGGCACGATCCGCCTGCCGAAGTTCCCCGTGCCGGAGGGACGCGACGCCTTCGATTTCCTCGTCGAGCTCTGCGAGAAGGGTCTCGCCAAGCGTTACGACCACGTGACCCCGGAGCTCCAGGAGCGCCTCAAGTACGAGCTGAAGACGATCCGCGAGATGGGCTTCGCCGACTACTTCCTGATCGTCTGGGACTTCGTGCGCTTCGCGAAGCAGAACGGGATCCAGGTCGGGCCGGGGCGGGGATCGGCTGCCGGCTCGCTTGCCGCCTACTGCCTGAACATCACCGACATCGACCCCATGCGATACGACCTCCTCTTCGAGCGCTTCCTCAACCCGGGCCGCAAGTCGATGCCTGACATGGACATCGACTTCGCCGTCGCCGGGCGCGATCGCGTCATCAATTACGTGGCCGAGAAGTACGGGCGAGACCGGGTCGCCCAGATCATCACCTTCGGCACGATGATGGCCCGCGCGGCCGTTCGCGACTCGGGCCGCGTGCTCGAGGTTCCGTACGGAACCGTCGACAAGATCGCAAAGCTGATCCCCGAAGGGCCGAAGGTGTATCTGGACGAGTGCCTGAAGCCCGGCGCGGAGCTGAAGGCCGCTTACGACGGCGATCCGCAGGTGCGCGAGATCGTCGACCTCGCCAGGCCGCTTGAGGGCCTCGTCCGCCAGGACTCGATCCACGCCGCGGGTGTCGTCATCTCCGACCGGCCGCTGACCGAGGTCGTTCCGCTGCAGCGCAAGGGCGACGGCGAGGAGACGGTGACGCAGTTCGGGATGTGGGACGTCGAGGCGCTCGGCCTGCTGAAGATGGACTTCCTCGGGCTACGCAACCTCGACGTGATCGACAAGACACTCGAGCTCGTGGGAGGGATCGACATTACGAAGATCCCGCTCGACGAGAAGAAGACGTACGAGATGCTCGCGCGCGGCGACTCAATGGGTGTCTTCCAGTTCGAATCGTCGGGGATGCGCGAGGCGCTGAAACAGGTGAAACCGACCGAGTTCGAGGACCTGATCGCACTCGTCGCGCTCTATCGGCCCGGGCCGATGCAGTACATCGCCGCGTATGCCCGGCGCAAGAATGGACAAGAGCCGGTCACGTACATCGATCCGCGCCTCGAACCGATTCTTTCGGACACGTACGGAATCGCCGTGTACCAAGAGAACTACATGGAGATCGCGAAGCAGATCGCCGGGTTCTCGCCGGCCGAGGCCGACGACTTGCGCAAGGCGATCGGCAAGAAGATCCACGAGCTGATGGCCTCGCTGAAGGAGAAGTTCCTCGAAGGGTGCGCGCAAAACGGCGTCACGCCGGCCGTCGCGAACCAACTCTGGAAGGACACCGAATCGTCCCAGGACTACTCGTTCAACAAGTCGCACGCGGCCGGCTATGCGCTGATCGCGTACCGAACAGCGTGGCTGCGCGCGAACCACCCTCGCGAATACATGGCGGCGTTGATCTCGTCCGTCATGAACACGAAGGATCGCGTGCCGGTCTACGTGAACGCCTGCCACGAGATGGGCATCGAGGTGCAACCGCCGGATGTGAACGAGTCCGAGCATGACTTCGCAGTCGTCGAAGGCAAGATCCGTTTCGGCCTCAATGCGGTCAAGAATGTCGGCGATTCGGCGGCGAGGAAGATCGTGGAGGCTCGGAAGTCGGGCCCGTTCGTGTCCCTCTGGGACTTCACAGAGCGAGTCGATCCTCAGGCCGTCAACAAGCGAGCCTTGGAGGCACTCGTCAAGTGCGGTGCTTTCGACTCGACCGGCGCATCGCGGAAGGGGATGTTCGATGCGCTGGAGCATGCGCTTGGATCGGGTGCTGCGCGGCAGGAGGCTCTCCTCTTTGGCCAGGAATCGATGTTCGAGGTGGAGCATCCGAAGATCTCCGGAGGGGAGTACGAGAAGAACGAGCTGTTGCGTCTCGAGAAGGAGACGCTCGGCGTCTATGTCTCCGAGCATCCGCTGCAGGCGATCCGCGAGCAGCTGCGGCGGAAGACCGACTGTCCGCTGACCGAGGTCGAGCGGCGCCGCGACGGCGAGGTCGTGACCGTCGGCGGCATCGTCGGTGCGATCAAGAACCTGACGACGAAGAAGGGCGAGCCGATGGTCTTCATGCGGCTCGACGACCTCACCGGGTCGACCGAGGTCGTCGTCTTCAACTCGGTCTACGGCGCGGCGCGCGACCTGCTCGAGGTCGACGCCGTGCTCGTCGTCAAAGGCCGGGTCGACCACAAGCAGGAGGGTGAGACGAAGCTGATCGCGATCGAGGTGACGGCGTTCGAGGCCACCCCGGAGCGGCGCGAGGTGCGGCTGCGGGTCGACGCGCGGCGCGCGCGGGCTGGCCTCGTCCGCGAGCTCGCCGACGTCACGCGACGCTTCCCAGGCGAGATCCCGGTCTACGTCGCGCTCGAGACCTCGCAGGGCGAGACGACGCTCGTCTTCGGCCCCGATTATCGCGTGCAGCCGGAGGCGGACTTCTTCGCCGAGGTGAAATCACTCCTCGGCGAAGCAGCAGTGGCCTGACGGGCTAGGTCGTTCTCGCCAGTACGCCCGCGCCGATGATGTTCGTGAGCTCGTAGACCTCCGGTGGGATGGCCGGCATGTCCATGCCCTCGACCGCGGCGGCTGGTTCAGCCCCGGCCCAAAAGCCGCCACCACCAAGGCCGTCGTGGGCAGAGACCGTCGATGAGGATCTCGACGCTGTCGCCCGTCGCCGTCTCGAGAAACGCGCTGTCGTAGGTCTCGCCCAGCCGTTCGTACAGGGTCGCGAGCTCACGCGCGAATGCCTCGGCCAGCGTCCGCGTGACGCTACCTGGCCGCAGGTCGCGGATCGTCGTGCGCTCCGCGAAGCCCACTTCGATCAGCGCCGCGGCGCCGCGCGAAACTGGGCGGCCACTCGCAGCAAGCTTCTCCAAAGTTATGTCCATCTGCCAATTGTCCGTGACACGGCTTTGCGGCTGCGTCATCAACCAGGCACCATGTCTGGGCACAAACGAGAAGGCCCGATGCTCGAGATCGGCAGCACGCTCCAAGAGGCGCGGACGCGCCAGGGGCTCGAGTTGCAAGATGCTGCGGAAGCGACGCGGATCCGCGTCAAGTTCCTCGCTGCCCTCGAGGGAGAGCGCTTCGCCGAGTTGCCGGCGGAGGTCTATGCGAAAGCATTCCTTCGCACCTACGCCGACTACCTCGGCCTCGACAGCGAGCTCTTCGTCGCGGAGCTGAACGCGCGGATCGAGGCGAGCAAACCGCCGCCGCCTCAGCCGCCCGAGCCGCGTTTCACCCTGCCCCGCCTCGACCGGCGGCTCGCGGCTCTGCTCGGCGCCGCTGCTGCCCTCCTCGTCGTCGGGCTCGTCGGGTGGCACTACGGCGACGGTTCCTCGAAGCGGACAGGTTCGCTCTCAAAGACCCAAGTCGCAGCCGAGAATAAGACGATCGCCCGTCGGCCGACGGCGCCGAACGTCGCCGGTAACCCCGCGATCGGCCGCCTCGTCCTCGTTGCCGCACGCGGTGACTGCTGGCTCTCCGTGCGCACCGGGTCGCGGGAGGGTCGTGTCCTCTATGAGGGCATGCTCCGCGAGGGCGACTCGCTCCCCGTCGCTGGCAAGCGTCTCTGGATTCGCATCGGCGCACCTTGGAACCTCGAGGCGAGGCTGAACGGGCGGGCGCTCTCAAGCCTGCCTGCCGACACGAGCAACGTCTTCGTGACGCAAGCAGGTCTCTCGCCTGCCCCCTAGGCCTTGCCGCGCCGGCTTGCCTCGCGCCGGTCGCTCTAGTGCTCCCGTGTCGGCGCGGGAATCGTCAGACGCCACTCATCGCCTGAATCGCGAGATAATCGCCAGGTGGCGGACTGGCGGATCGCGGGCACCTATCTCGAGTTCTGCAACTGCGACCCCGGCTGCGGCTGCAACTTCCGCGGCTTGCCGAGCTCGCCCGAGAGGAACTGCCAGGCCGTGATCAGCCACGTGATCGAGACCGGGAGCCATGACGGCACCGATCTGTCCGGCGCGAAGGCCACCTGGGCGCTCTGGTGGCCGGGCCCGATCCACGACGGCAGCGGTCGCGGCCACGCGTACATCGACTGCGAGACCGACGAGCAGTACGAGGCACTCGCGCGGATCTGGAGTGGGCAGGAAGGCTACGGGCTCTTCGAGATCTTCAACTCCATGCTCGACGAGACGACTGCAGTCGACCGGGCGACTATCGAACTGACTGTCGACGGGCGGCGCTCACGGGTCGCAATCGAAGGCGTTACGGAGAACCAGATGACGCCGCTCACGAATCCGGTCACCGGCGAGGCGAACGAGGTGCGCATCGTCAAGAAGAGCGGCTTCATCTGGCGCGACGGCGAGATCGCCCAGGGTGAGACCTTTCGCGTCGACCTGCCCGAGATGAGCTGGGATCTCTCCGAGCGGCACGCGGTCTTCTCGACTTTCGACTACTCGAACGCCTGAGCGTCGCCGCCCTAGCCCGGCGGGCTGCCGATGTCGACGGCGACCTCGAAGCACTGCACCGAGGTGACCTCGCCGTCGACCTGGCGGGTGGCTTGCTGACGCACACGGGCAGCGCGCACCTCGCTGTTCTCCATCGCGGAGCGGCTCTCCCAGAGGGTCATCGACATGATCACGCCGTCTTCCGCGGCGGTGAACACGTATCCGCCCTGAAACCCGGCCAGGCTCGCAAGCTGGCTCGCGGCCTCGCGGAAAGCCTCGGCGGCCGCATCCATGCGCTCTCCTTCGACTTCGTAGCGGGCGACGCGTGCGAACACAGCGGAACCCTAGCTGTGCCTGAGGTGTAGAAGCAGCGGTGGTGAGCCGACCGCCAACAGAGAGCGAGCTCGTCGAGCGAGCCCGCAACGGCGACGAACACGCCTATGAGGAACTCGTGCGCGCACACCAGGGGATCGCCTTCCGGATCGCATACCTCGTCGCCGGCAGCTCCGCCGAGGCGGAGGATGCCGCTCAGGAGGGGTTCGTCAAGGCGTACCGCGCGCTCGGCCGCTTCCGTCGCGGGGCCCCCTTCCGGCCCTGGCTGCTGCAGATCGTCGCCAACGAGGCGCGGAACCGCCGCCGGTCTGCCGGTCGCCGCGCGGCTCTCGCACTGCGCGCGGCCGAAGAAGGATCCTCGGGGGGCGCGGCTCCGTCCCCCGAGGGAGCCCTGCTCGCCGGTGAGGAGCGTGCGGAGCTGCTCGACGCGGTCAACGGGCTGCGCGAGGAGGAACGGCTCGTGATCGCCTGCCGCTACTTCCTCGAGCTCTCGGAAGAAGAGACGGCCGCCACGCTCGGCGTGCGCGCCGGGACGGTCAAGTCGCGCACCTCGCGCGCGCTCGCGCACCTGCGCGAAGAACTGGGAGAGGCGTATGCCTGAGCTCGATCTCGCCCTGCGGGCGCTCAGCCGGCATGTGGAGTTTCCGCCCACACCCGATCTTGCCTCGGCCGTTCGAGCACGGCTCGTCGAGCGGCGCCGGATCTGGTGGAGACGGCCACTCGCAATCGCGCTTGCCGTCGTCTGTGTTGCGATCGGCGCGGTGCTCGCCGTGCCGCCGGCTCGAACCGCGGTCTTCGACTGGCTCGGGATCAAGGGCGCGCGGATCACCCGTGTCGAGAAGCTGCCTCCGGCCCCCGCAGTCGGGAACCTCGATCTCGGCCGTCGGATCACGCTCGCGGACGCGCGCCGGCGTGCGTCGTGGCTGCTCGTCCCGCGCGCAGAAGGCGTCGCCGCTCCCGATCTCGTCTCGTACAGCGCCGCGATCCCGGGCGGCAAGATCACCCTGCTCTGGGGCACGCGGCGCGACGTACACCTGCTCCTGACCGAGTTTCGGGGCGAGGCCTTCGTCGACAAGCTCGTCCAGCCGGGCGCGAAGGTGGAGCTCCTAACCGTCGACGGCAGCCGCGGCGCCTGGGTCGGAGGCTCCCACGTGCTGGTCTATCGCGACCGGTACGGGCGCGTGCGTGAGAACACCTCGCGGCTGGCCGGGAAGACGTTGCTCTGGCAGCACGGAGAGGTCACGCTGCGGCTCGAGGGCGATTTCTCCAAGGAAGAAGCGCTCAGGATCGCCCGCTCGACTCGTTGAAACTCGCTCCCAGCGCCGTAAATCTTTTGTGAATTCTCGATATCACCCTCTATGGGGAGATCCGCTCTCGTCGTCTGACCGAACAATGAGGTCAATCGGCGAGAAAGGACAACGTGGCAGCGACTGACATCTACTTGGCGGATCCGACGGAGATGGAGCGGATCGAGCGCTGGCGGGCGCAAGAGCTCGAGCGTGCCGGGTACGAGCCGCGCGCGGCCGGTCGTCTGGCGGTGCGGCACGATGTCGACCTCCACCTGGCGATTGGCCTGCTCGAGCGCGGCTGCCCGGTCGATCTGGCTCTGAAGATACTGCTGTAGTTTCGGCAGGGTCTGAAGCGGGCGGGCAGAATCACTGCCCGTGCTCGCCTCGATCCCCTCCCCGGACACGGGCACGATCGACCTCGGGCCGGTCGTCCTCCACATGTACGGCCTGATGCTGCTGCTGGCGATCGCCGCCTGCGTCGCGCTGACCGGGATTCGCTACGTGCGCCGCGGCGGCGACTGGGACCTCGTGCTGCGGGTCGCGGTCTGGGGCGTCGCCGCGGGCATCGTCGGCGCGCGCGCGTACCACGACATCACGAGCTGGAACGAGGTCCCCGATCCGAAGTGGAAAGGCGTGTTCGAGGTCTGGAAGGGCGGTCTCGGCGTCTGGGGCGGGATCCTCGCCGGCTCGATCGCCGGCGCGATCGTCGTCAAGCGTTCGGGTCGCAGCGTGAGCGAGATGGCCGACGCGGCCGCGCCCGGGCTGCTGCTCGCGCAAGGCATCGGGCGCATCGGCAACTGGTGGAACCAGGAGCTCTACGGGAAGCCGACCGATCTCCCGTGGGGGCTCGAGATCGACGTCCAGCACCGGGTGCCGGGCTACGAGGCGCACGAGACCTTCCATCCGACGTTTCTCTACGAGCTCATCTACGACACCGTGCTGGCCGGTGTGCTGATCCTCATCGGCTGGCGCTTCCGGATCCGTCCGCCGGGGCTCTTCGCCCTCTATGTCTCGATCTATTCGTTCGGCCGCTTCTTCGAGGAGCTGCTGCGCATCGATCCGGCACACGAGTTCGGCGGGCTGCGGCTGAACGCGTGGGTGTCCATTGTCGTCTTCATCTGCTCGACGTCGTTCTTCATCTGGTGGCAGTTCCTACGCCGCGGGGAGGAAGGCGGCGGCAAACGAGAACGCAAACCCAAACCCCGCGGGCCGCGGATGGCGATCCCCAAGGGACGGTCTCGAGCTTGAGCCCGACTGCCCAGGCTAGTACGCGATTAGACGGCCACGCGGGCCAAGCCCGCATGGCCTCTATGCGGCACCGCAAGCGGCCCCTTGGGGGCCGCGTCCGGCCCTCCCGTTAGCGTCCTACGCATGAGCGTCCACGAGCTGGAGCTGGACCTCGACGCGTTCGAGGGCCCGTTCGACCTGCTCCTCACCCTGGTGCTGCGCGAGGAGGTTCCGCTGGCCGAGCTCGACGTCGCGGGCATCGTCCTCGCGTTCGTCGAACGCCTCGCCGAGCGGGAGGAGCTCGATCTGGACGCCTGCGGGGAGTTCCTCGTGCTCGTCGCCGCGCTGCTCGAGCTGAAGGCCCGCGGACTGTTTGCGGGCGAGGCCGATCTAGAGGACCTCGAGCCCGAGGAAGCCGCCGAGGAGCTCGCGCGGCGGCTGGAGGAGTACCGCCGGATCAAGGGGGCGGCCGAGTGGCTTGTGGAGCGCCTCGCCGGCGAGCGCGACCGCTTCTTCCGGCTCGGGCCCGCGCCGCTCGCACCCCGTGGTGAACGAAGGCTCGCGCAGCAGGATCCTGAGGCCCTGGCGGCGGCAATGCGCATGCTGGCGGCCGAGCCGCCGGAGGTGTCGCTCTCGCATCTCGAGCTCCGGTTTCCGCCGGTGTCCCAGTTCCTCGAGCGGTTTCGCGGGGTCCTCGGCCGCCGCCAGCGATTCGACTTCGAGCACGAGGTCGCCGGGCTTTCGCGGATCGAGCAGGCGGTCGCCTTCCTCGCGTTGCTGGAGCTACGGCGTGCAGGCGAGGTCTCGCTCGAGCAGGCGGCGCCGTTTGCGCCGATCAGAGTTGCCCGCACCGCGGAGACGCAAGAGGAGGTGGCCGCATGGAGCGCCCGCTCCGCCTGATCGCCGCCAACCCGGTCGACTCACTCGCGCGGACGCTCGAGGCGCTGCTCGTCGTCGCCTCTCAGCCTCTGTCCGTTGCGGACCTGGCTGAGGCGGCCGGAGACGAAGCCGAACGCGTCGAGACCGCGCTCGGTCTGCTCGGCGATCGGTACCGCGAGGGGCGCAGCGGAATCGTGCTCGAGCAGGTGGCGGGCGGCTGGGCCTTTCGCGCCTCTCGCGAGGCGGCCGAGGCTTGTGGGCGTCTGTTCGAGCGGCCGGTCGAGCGCAACCTCTCGCACGCGGCGCTCGAGACGCTTGCCGTTGTCGCCTACATGGGCCCGTGCTCGCGACCAGAGATCGCGCGCTGGCGCGGCGTCGCCGTCGACTCGGTCGTCGCGGGGCTCGTCGAGCGAGGCCTGATCGCCGAGGCGGGGCGGGAATCCGCCGGCGCGGGGGCGGTGCGTTACCGGGTTACGCCGCTCTTCGAGCGCGTGTTCGGCCTCGAGAGCCTGGCTGCGCTACCGCGGCTCGAGGACCTCGGCGGGGACGAGGAAGAGCTCCGCGGGCGGCTGGAGTCGCTGGCGGAACGCCGCCCGGCCTAGCTCGTTCCCGCGGCCTCCCGGTCCTTTTCGGCTCGAAGCCGGGCCGAAAACATCGGCCCTTCCGAGCGAACGGTGGGTGCGATCCTGGTGAGGCCGATCGTGTCGTCTTCGACGTCGACGAAGGCCGACTCGAACCCGCCGCGGCGGAAGTACGTCTCGTGCCAGAAAGACGTGCCGCCGCGGTCGCGCAGGTAGTCGGTCCACCACTGCTTGTGGGGAAGCGACCGAGCCCGGGCCTCTAGGGCGTCGAAGTCGCGCCAGTACTGGCGCATCCCGTAGTAGGAGCGCTCCTGGGGGAAGACGACCTCCTCGTGCAGCAGCAGGCCGTCGGGTTGCTCCTCGACAGACGCCTGGATCAGGGGTCCGAGGCGCTCAACGGTCTCCTCGCCGCGCGGTTTCTTCGACGCGCATTCCCAGATAGATGACGACGAGGTCCGGGTACGCGGAGAGATCGGCGGTCGTTCTTCGGGGGCGGTCGGCCACCGGGCGACTGTACGACGCTCTCGAGGAACGGCGCAAGACCTCTGTCTTCTCGCGCTGCGCCGTCCAGGTACCCGCGACCTCCTCCCCGATGCGATCGTAGTCGGGAAATCCGCGCGCGTGGGTGACTCGACTGTGACAGAAGCGAAAATCCCCTCATGCGTCTGAACGCGTACCTCGCTCGCACCGGCGTCGCCTCGCGGCGCGGTGCCGACGAGTTGATCAAGAGGGGCCGGGTGCGGGTCAACGGCGTGCGCGGAGAGCTGAACACGTTCGTCGGCGAAGGCGACGTCGTCGACCTCGACGGCCTCCTCCTCGTACCGCAGCCGCTCGCTTATGTCCTGCTGCACAAGCCGTCCGGTGTCGTCACGACCGCCAGCGACCCGCACGGCCGGCCGACGGTGGTCGGGCTCGTCGAGCACGAAGCGCGCGTCGTGCCGGTCGGCCGCCTCGACTCCGACACGACCGGCGCGCTCCTGCTGACGAACGACGGCGAGCTCGCGCACCGGCTCGCGCACCCTCGCTACGAGGTCGAGAAGGTCTACGAGGCGGAGGTCGAAGGCGAGCCCTCCGACGATGCGCTCGCCGCGCTCGAGCAGGGCGTCGAGCTCGACGACGGGCCCACCGCCCCTGCCCGCGCTCGCCGGCTCGGCCCCTCACGCATCGAGCTCTCGATCCACCAGGGGCGCAAGCACCAGGTCAAGCGGATGCTCGAAGCCGTCGGCCATCCCGTGCGCCGCCTCCACCGCAGCCGCTATGCCGGCCTCACCACCGAGGGCCTGGAGCCGGGAGAATGGCGTGAGCTCCGCGACGAAGAGGTCGCCGCGCTCCGCGAGCTCACTCGTAGAAAGTGAGCACCGCGAGCACGATGTAGATCGCGACGAGTGCCCAGCCTTCGAAGGCGACCGCCTCGCCGTCGCCCGTGATCTGCCAGACGGCGAGCGCCATGACCGCGAGCGCCCCGATGTACACCGGCGCGAGCACGAACGTCAGCCGGTGCTCGAAGAAGAGCGAGAGCAAGACCAGCGCCGGGAAGAGGAAGACGGCGATCTGAGCGACCGAGTTCTTGATCACGGAGATTGCGAGGTCGGATCGCCCCTTCGCCGCCAGCATGATCCCGACGAGGTTCTCGACCGCATTGCCGGCGATCCCGACGATCACGAGCCCGGTGAATGATTTCGAGATCCCGAGCGAGCGCACCGCAGGATCGAGCGCATCGACAAACCAGTCGGAGACCAGTGCGGCTCCGACACCGGCAAGCGCCAGTACGGCGATCCCTGTGCCGAATGAGAAGGGCAAGTGTGACCCCTCTTCGATTGCAGGGTCTCTCTCTTCGGTCCGGAGATAGCCCCAGAGCCAGAGCGCGTAGACGACGAGCAGGCAGACGGCGCCAACTGCGGAGATCGTGACTGCGTGCTTGCTGGCGCGATCGCCGACGGTATTCGAAAGCCCGAGCAGGACGATGATGAAGACGGCGAGCAGGAGCAGCGTCGCCGTGTCGTTGGACAACCGGCTCCGGAAGCGCATAACGCCGTCCCGAGCCGTGAAGGAGCCGGCGACGATGGCGAGGCCGAGCACGAGCAGCGCGTTGGCGAAGAGCGAGCCGAGGATCGAGGTCTGCGCGACGACCACCTCGCCGGCGGAGAGCGCGAAAACGACGACGAAGAGCTCCGGAAGGTTGCCGAGCGTCGACTGAATCAGGCCGGTGAGCGCGGGGCCGAACCGGGCTCCGACCGCCTCCGTCGCGACGCCAATCGCCCAGGCCAGGCCCGCGAGCGCGGCGGCGGCGAGCAGGAAGATCGCGACGGGCTCGGCGTCCGCGAAATGCAGCACGCCGGTGGCGACACAGACCGCGAGGATCGCCCCGAAGACTCCGTAGGTCCTGTTACGGGCGGACAAAGCCCATGCGCTCGTACATGCTCTCGAGCGTCGGGGCCGAGGCCGTGCTCGCCTTCTCGGCGCCATGGGCGAGCAGCCGCCGCAGCTCTCCCTCGTCCGCCCGCAGCGCCTCGTAACGCTGCTGGATCGGCTCGAAGAGCTCGACGACGGCCTCGGCCACGCCTTCCTTGAAGGCCCCGTAGCCCTGGCCGTCGAAGCGGGCTTCGACCTCGGCGATCGAGCTGCCGGTGGCGACTGCCATGATCTCGATCAGGTTCGAGACCCCCGGCTTCTCGTCGGTGTCGTGGCGCACCTCGGTTCCGGAGTCGGTGACCGCTGTCTTGAACTTCTTCCGCACGACGTCGGGCGGATCGATCATGCGCACGACGCCCTGTGGCGCCCCGCGCGTGGTCGACATCAGCCGCTCCGGCTCCTGGAGGTTCTTGATCCTCGAGCCTTCATCGGGAAAGACGCCTTCGGGCACCTTGAAGGTCTCGCCGAAGCGGCTGTTGAAGCGCTCGGCGATGTTGCGCGCCAATTCGAGGTGCTGTCGCTGGTCGTCCCCGATCGGAACGATGTCGGCCTGGTAGAGCAGGATGTCTCCGGCCATCAGCACCGGGTAGTTGAACAGCCCGGCGGAGACGAACTCCTGCTCCTCGGCTCGCTCCTTGAACTGGGTCATCCGCCTCAGCTCGCCGAAGCTCGTTACGGCGCTGAGCAGCCACGCCGCCTCCGCGTGGGCCTGCACGTGGCTCTGCACGAAGACAGTCGAACGTTCCGGGTCGAGGCCGGTCGCGAAGAGCCAGGCAGCGACGGCGAGCGTCGACTCGCGCAGGACCTCCGGCTCGAACGGCGTCGTGATCGAGTGCAGGTCGACGACACAGAAGAACGCGTCGCCCTGTTCCTGGGTCGCCACGTACTGCCGGAAGCCGCCGCTGTAGTTGCCCAGCGTCTTGTCGCCGGAGGCACGAATGCCGGAGAAGATGCGCATCAGACGATTATCCCAGCGACGTAGACTGACCTCGATGGCCGCCGCCCGCTCGCGCGAGCTTCTCAGAGAAGCGCTGCCGCTCGTCAGCCGCGAGATGGACTCGACCGTGATCGAGGTCCGGGGCCGGCGGATCGGGGGCGCGTACTTCGGGCTCGTCGCAGGGCCCTGCACCGTCGAATCGAGGGAACAGACCCTGGCAACCGCGCACGCCGTCGCCGACGCGGGCGCCACGATGCTGCGCGGGGGCGCTTTCAAGCCGCGCACCTCGCCCTACTCCTTCCAAGGGCTCGGAACAGAGGGCCTCACGATCCTGAGGGAAGCCCGCGAGGAGACGGGGCTGCCGATCGTGACCGAGCTCCTCGACCCCCGCCATGTCGAGGAAGTCGCAGCCACCGCGGACGTGATCCAGATCGGGGCGCGCAACATGCAGAACTCCGGCCTGCTGGCGGAGGTCGGCCGGCTCGAGAAGCCCGTTCTCATCAAGCGCGGGCCCGCGGCTTCCGTCGACGAGTTGCTGATGGCAGCAGAGTGCGTGGCGAAGGAGGGAAACGAGCAGATCGTGCTCTGCGAGCGTGGGATCAAGACGTTCGAGCCCAGCACGCGCTACACGCTCGATCTCGGGGCCGTCGCGGTGCTCAAGCGTGAGACGCACCTGCCCGTGATCGTCGATCCTTCGCACGCCGCCGGGAGGCGCGAGCTGGTGCCACCGCTGGCCCGGGCTGCGGCCGCGGTCGGCGCGGACGGAGTGCTCATCGAGGTGCACCCGCAACCCGACGAGGCTCTCTGCGACGGGCCACAGCAGCTCGCGGCCGAGGAGTTCGCGGAGGTCGCCGCGGAGATCGCCGCGGTCGCCCGGCTGCTCGGCAAGCAAATCGGTTAAGTGCCTCGCCGGGCGGTGTCCTGCGGCTTCGGGCCCGCGATCCCGCGGCGCCAGAGCTCACCCTCGCCCTTGCCAAGGCCTCTAGCATGAGACGGTCACGGCAGCAAAGCCGCCGTGCCCTCCTAGAGGCATCGCAAGCGATGCCTTGCGCGGACGAGTGCGACCTCTGGCTTGGTGCTAGCAACCCCGAAACTCGCCAACACCACCCGGCGAGGCACTAATGCTCGTCGAGCCGGCGCGCGTGCTCGTCGGCCACATCGGCGTGCCCGGCGACAAGTCCATCTCGCACCGCGCGCTCCTCCTCGGCTCGGTCGCTGAGGGCCAGACGGTCGTGCGCGGATTCGGCCGTTCGGGCGACACCGAGGCGACGCTCGCCGCGGCGCGCGCGCTCGGAGTCGAGGTCGCCGAGGACGACGTCGACCTCGTTCGGGTCGAAGGCCGCGGCCTGCGGGGGCTGCGCCCGCCGGAGGCGCCGATCGACTGCCGGAACTCCGGCACGCTCCTGCGGCTCCTGCCCGGGATCCTCGCCGGCCAGGAAGGTCGGTTCGAGTTGACCGGTGACGAGTCGCTGCGATCGCGGCCGGTGCGCTTGGATGAGCCCCTTGGGCGAATGGGCGCCCGCGTCGAGACGAGAGAGGGGTTCCCGCCGCTCGTCGTCGAGGGCGGCGAGCTGCGGGGGATCAGCTACGAGCTGCCGGTGGCAAGTGCGCAGCTGAAGTCGGGCGTGCTCCTGGCGGGGCTCTACGCAAGTGGAGAGACGACCGTCGTCGAGCCGCTGCAGACGCGCGACCACACGGAGATCCTGCTTGCCCAGGCGGGTGTGCCGGTGCGCCGGAAGCCGGGGCGGGCGACTGTGAACGGCGTCGAACGACTGGCGCTCGGCGAGGTCGAGGTCCCCGGTGACTTCTCGGCCGCGGCGCCCTTCATCGTCGCTGCGACCCTCCTGCCCGGCTCTGAGCTCTCCGTCCACGACCTCGGCCTCAATCCGACACGTATTGGCTTGCTCGATGTGCTCGGGCGGATGGGCGCGCGGATCACGGTGTTCAACCGCCGGAAGGCCGGCGGCGAGCCTGTCGGCGACCTGGAGGTGCGCTCGGCGGAGCTCGTGGCGACGGCGGTCGAGCCGCCGGAGATCCCGAGGCTGATCGACGAGCTGCCCCTCCTCGCGCTCGCTGCAGCATGCGCGCGGGGCGAGACCGTCGTGCGCGGAGCCGCGGAGCTGCGCCTCAAGGAAACGGACCGCATCGAAACTGTGACAACGTCGCTGCGCGCCCTTGGCGTCCGCATTTCGGCGAGCGAGAATGGCTTCAGGGTGAGAGGGGTCCCAACCCGCCCAAAGGGTGGGGGTATGGCGTCACGCGGCGATCATCGTCTCGCCATGCTCGGCGCGATCGCCGGGATCGTGTCTCGCGAGGGGGTCCGGCTCGAGGGCTCCGAGGCGGTCGGGGTAAGCTTCCCCGGATTCTTCGACCTTCTCGAGTCGGTAACGCAGCGATGATCGTCGCCATCGATGGGCCCGCCGGGGCTGGAAAGAGCACGGTCTCGAGCCGGCTCGCAGAACGCCTCGGCTTCCGCTACCTCGACACCGGGGCGATGTATCGCGCGCTCACCTGGCTGGCGATGCGGGAGGGCATCCCGCTCGGCGAGGGCGAGCGGCTCGGCGAGCTGGCCCGCGAGAACCGCGTCGACCTCGACGAGTCCGGCCGCGTCACGATCGCGGGCACCGACGTCACCGCCGCGATCCGCCAGTCCCGAATCGACCGCCTCGTGCCCGTCGTCGCGCGCCATACAGAGGTGCGGGAGATCATGCGGGAGCGCCAGCGCGAGCTGGCCGAGCTCGGGGACGCCGTCATCGAGGGCCGGGACATCGGGACGGTCGTCTGCCCCGAGGCCGACGTCAAGATCTACCTGAAAGCCGATCGTGGAGTGAGGGAGCAGCGACGGCTCGCCGAGCGCCCGGACATCGGCGCGGACGCACTTGCCACCGATCTCCGCGCTCGGGACGAGAGCGACGCAGCGCGGATGCAACCGGCCGTGGACGCGGAGGTGATCGACACGAGCGAGCTCGACGTCGAGGACGTCGTCGGGCGGATCGAGGCGCTCGTCCGCGCTCGTTTACCGGCATGAACCGCACGGACGCCGTCTGGATCGTCGGCCGTGCAACGATCGGCACTGCAGTCCGCCTCATGGCCCCTCTGCGGACCTACGGCGTCGAACGCGTGCCGCTCGACGGCGGGCTCGTGATGGCGTTCAACCATTTCTCCTGGCTGGATCCGCCGGCTTTCGGGACCATCTCGCCGCGAACGATCTACTACGTGGCCAAGGTCGAGGCCCACCGCGTTCCGGGGCTAGGCCAGCTGATCCGGGCCTTCGGTACCAGCTCCATTCGCCGCGGGGAATCGGACCGCGAAGCCGTGCGCGCGATGCGGGCCGTTGTCAGAAGCGGCAACGCACTCGGCATGTTCGTCGAGGGAACACGGCAGCGGAGCGGCGTCCCCGGCGAGGCGATGCCCGGCGCGGCAATGGTCGCGCTCCAGGAGGACGTCCCGGTCGTGCCGGCCGCGATCCACGGTACGCAGCACTGGCAGATCCGAAATCGTCACCCGGTCTCGATTGCGTGGGGCAAGCCGATGCGATTCGAAGGGCTGCCCCGCTCGGGCAAGGGCTACCGCGAGGCTACGAGCCTGATCCAAGAGGAGATTCACCGCCTCTGGCTGTTCCTGGTCGAGATGCACGAGCTCGGCCGGCCCAAAACGGCGACACCGCCGTGACTGACGATCTCTCGCGCCCCTGGCCGGTGGCTCCTCCCGGCCGGCGGAGCCGGCCTCCGGGGCCACCTGACGCCGCTGGCCGCACGATGCACTCCGGGGCCGTGTTCGATGACACTGTCCCCTCCGGCCTCGCACCGCCAGCGGCGCCCCAGGAACGCGAGAGAGCGAATGCCTACGGATAACGAGCTCCTTGGCACTGTCGCCGTCGTCGGCTTCCCGAACGTCGGCAAGTCGGCGCTCGTCAACCGGCTGACCGGGTCCCGCGACACGGTCGTCCACGAGACCTCCGGGGTGACCCGCGACCGTAAGGAGCTCGTCTGCGAGTGGTCCGGACGGCGCTTCCTGCTCGTGGACACCGGCGGAGTCGACATCGCCGACCCGTCGCCGCTCACCCAACAGGTGGCCGAGCAGGCCCGGACCGCGATCGCCGAGGCCGACCTCGTCCTTTTCGTCGTCGACACACGGACCGGGATCACGCCCGGCGACGAGGAGCTCGCCGCGATCCTGCGGCGATCGCGTAAGCCCATCTTCCTGATCGCGAACAAGATCGACGAGCCCGGGCGCGAAGCGGAGGCCTTCGAGTTCCACCGGCTGGGTCTCGGCGACCCGATTCCGCTTTCAGCCGTGCACGGGCACGGGACGGGCGACCTCCTCGACGCGATCGTCGCGAGCCTGCCCGGCGGCGGGCCCGCCGCGACGGGCGAGGAAGCGATCCGCGTGGCAATTCTCGGACGCCCGAACGTCGGCAAGTCGAGCCTCCTGAACGCGCTCCTCGGCGAGGAGCGGGTGATCGTCTCCGAGCAGCCGGGAACGACGCGCGACTCGATCGACACCGTGCTGAAGCGCGGCGACCAAAGCTTCGTGCTCGTCGACACGGCGGGCCTCCGGCGCAAACGGAAGCAGCGCCAGGGAATCGAGTACTACTCGGAGCTACGGGCGCTGCAGGCCGCGGAGCGGGCCGACATCGCACTCGTCCTCGTCGATGCGAGCGAGGGGGTCGTCGAGCAGGACCTGGCGATCGCAGACGTCGCTCGCAAGGCCCAGTGCTCAACGCTCGTCGTGCTCTCGAAGTGGGACATCGGGAAGGTCGGGATCGAGGACGCCCGCGAGCGCCTCGCGCCGCGCCTGCGTCAGCGGCCGCCCGTCGTGGCGGCGTCCGCGAAGACCCGGCGTGGCGTGGGCAAGATCCTCGACCGTGTCGAGGAGCTCTACGCCAAATACACGGCGCGAGTCTCGACCGGCGAGCTCAATCGCTTCCTCGGCGAGCTGCGTGAGGTGCGCGAGCCTCCCTCTCGAAACGGAAAGCGGCTGAACCTCCTCTACGGGACGCAGACGACCGTGCGCCCGCCGCGCTTCCGGTTCTTCGTCAACGACCCCGGCCTGATCACGCGCGACTACGGCTACTGGGTCGAGAACCAGCTGCGAGAGCGCTTCGAGCTCGAGGGCGTGCCGGTGGCCATCGATTTCGTCAGGCGCTCGTGAACGCGGTCGTGATCGGGGCAGGTGCCTGGGGCACTGCCTTCGGCCGCCTCCTCTCCGAGCGCGGACACGAGGTGACACTCGTCGCACGCGATCCGGCGCAGGCGCGCGCGATCTCGGAGACCGGGCGGAACCCGAAATATCTGCCGGACATCCGGCTCGACGGGATCAGCGCCGCGACGCTGGACGAGGCTCCCCTCGAGGGTGCGGAGCTCGTCGTCCTCGCGGTGCCGAGCCGCGCCTATGCCGAGGTCGTGGCGAGGATTCCTGCGAATGGGCCGGTCCTCAGCCTGACGAAGGGCCTCGATCCGGCCACCGGAGCTCGGCTCTCGACGCTCTTCGAGGACCGGCCGGTCGCGGTGCTCTCCGGGCCGAACTTCGCGGAAGAGATCGGCTCCGGCCTGCCGGCTGCCGCCGTCATCGCGAGCGAGGACGTCGAGCTCGCCGAGCGTCTCCAGCGGGAGATCAACTCGCTCATCTTCCGCGTTTACGTGAACCAGGACGTCGTCGGAGTCGAGCTCGCGGCCGCGGCGAAGAACGTGATCGCGCTCGCAGCCGGCGGGGTTGACGGCCTCGAGCTCGGCGACAACGCGAAGACGGCGATCGTCACACGCGGGCTCGCTGAGATGGCACGCCTCGGCGAAGCGGCCGGCGGACGCTCGGAGACCTTCGCGGGCCTCGCAGGGATCGGCGACCTGATCGTCACCTGCTGGTCGCGGCACGGCCGGAACCGGCGCGCCGGCGAGCTGATCGCCCGAGGCGCCGCACCCGAGGAAGCCGCCGTCCAGATCGGCACCGTCGAGGGACTGACCACAGCGCCGGTCCTGCGGGCGCTGTCCGAACGCGTCGGCGTCGAGATGCCGATCACGAATGCCGTCTGCGACATCCTCGGGGGCCATAGCCTCGATGAGTTGATCGCCGGGCTCATGGGTAGAAGACCAACGGCCGAATAGGATCTCGATGATGCGCCTCATCCCCAGCGGCGTCCTGGTTGTGATCGTGCTCGCCGTTTCGGGCTGCGGCACGACGAAGCAGGCCGGCTCGGTTCCCGACGGGGCGGAGTTCGCGCCTGCGAGCTCGGCGGTCTACATCTCGGGAGTCACCGACCCCAACTCGAGTCAGTGGGAGAAGGCGGACAGGCTGCTTGGGCGCTTTCCGGGTCGGGAGAAGCTCCTCGCCAGCTTCCGCAAAGATCTGCGGAAGGACAATCTGACCTGGGAGCGAGACGTCAAGCCGGCGCTCGGCGACGAGCTCAACCTGGCGCTGCTGAGCTTCGAGGATCCGGACCACAACTACGTCTTCTTCACGAAGCCGAAAGACGAAGCGAAGTTCAACAAGCTCCTCGAGTCCGGGGACGACGACAACGTCCAGGTGCATCGCAAGATCGACGGCTGGACGGTCTTCGCCGACAACAAGCGGTCGCTCGAGAACTTTGAGCAGGCTCAGTCGTCGGCGGACTCCTTGTCGGACAAGGACGCATTTCGCGACGCGATGAAGGACTTGCCCGACGATGCCACTCTCCGAGGCTACGTGAGCGGCGAGAGCCTCTATGGGCTGATTGCGAAAGAAGCCGCGACCGACCCCGACGCGAAGACGTTCGAGCAATTCTCGAAGAGCTTCGGGAGGCTCGAGTCACTCTCGTTCTCGACGGCTGCCGAGGACGATGGGGTTGCCGTCGAAGCCGCCTTCACGAACAGCAAGGGATACGACATCGGCAACTACAAGTCCGAGCTCGACGACGCGCTGCCCTCGGGGGCGTTGCTCTACGTCTCGTTCGGGAACCTCGAGGACTTCTTCAACAGGACCCTGGCGTCGGCGGACGAGAGCTTCCCGCAGTTCAAGACGCAGCGGAGCCAGATCGAAAAGGCGCTGGGGTTCGAGCTGAAGACCGATCTCTTCCCGCTCTTCTCGAAGGAGGGCGCAATTGCCATCTACAAGGGCGGTGAGCTCGCACCGAACGTGCTCTTCGTGCTCCGCGTGCCCGACGAGGCGAAGGCCCGGAAGGTGATCGACCGCTTCGCGGCGCTCGCCTCGCTCGGCGGCGAAACCTCGCGCACGGTCAAGGTGCAGGGCGTCGAGGCGACGGAGATCACAATCGCCGAGGCGGGGATCTCCATTCTCGCCGCGGTCACCGACGGGAAGGCATTCGTTACGAACAGCAAAGCCGAGCTGGAACAGGCCCTGGGCGACGCGAAGAAGCTGGCAGACGACGCCGTCTATCAGGAAGCCCGAGACGCCGCCGGCGCGCCCGAGGAGACGGCGAGCTTCGTCTATACGAACCTCGAGGCGGGCCTGCCCTACGTCTTCGACTTTGCCGAGATGGATGAGCCGGGATCGATCACTCCCGATGTGCGCGCGAACACCAAGCCGCTCGAATCAGCAGTGTTCTATGCCAAGCAGGACGGCAAGCGCACGAGCCTTTCGGGGTTCCTGACAATCAAGTAGCGTTTCGACTCGTGGCTGAGCGCGAGTTTCTCTTCACCTCGGAGTCGGTGACCGAGGGTCATCCGGACAAGATCGCCGACCAGATCTCGGACTCGGTGCTCGACGCCGTGCTCCGGGACGACGTCAACGGCCGCGTCGCCTGCGAGACGCTGATCACGACCGGCCTCGTCGTCGTCGCCGGAGAGATCACGACCGACACCTACGTCGACATCGCACGGACGGCTCGGACGAAACTCGAGGAGATCGGCTACACGCACTCGGAATGGGGGTTCGATGCGATCACGTGCGGCGTCGTCGTCGCCATCGACGAGCAGTCGCCCGACATCGCTCAGGGCGTCGACTCTTCATACGAAGTGCAGCACGACCCGGGCGACGACGATCCGCTCGACCGGCTCGGTGCCGGCGACCAGGGAATGATGTTCGGCTACGCGACGCGCGAGACGCCGGAGTTGATGCCGCTGCCGATCATGCTCGCGCACAAGATCTGCAAGCGCCTGGCCGAGGTGCGCAAGGCCGGGGAGCTTCCGTACCTGCGGCCCGACGGCAAGGCGCAGGTGACGGTGCGCTACGAGGTGGACGAGCACGGGATCCAGCGGCCGGTCGAGATCGTGCGCGTGCTGGTCTCGACACAGCACTCGGACGGGATCAGCTCCGAGGATCTGATCAAGCCCGACATCGTCGAGCGCGTCCTCCAGCCGATCCTGCCGCCCGACCTCTACGACAAGAACCGCCTCCTCGCCGACCGCGAGTTCGTCTACGTCAATCCGACCGGGAAGTTCGTGCTCGGCGGGCCGATGGGGGACACGGGGCTGACCGGCCGCAAGATCATCGTCGACACCTACGGCGGCGCGGCCAGGCACGGCGGCGGTGCGTTCTCCGGCAAGGACCCGACGAAGGTCGACCGCTCAGCCGCCTATGCCGCGCGCTACGTGGCGAAGAACATCGTCGCCGCAGAGCTTGCCGACCGCGCCGAGGTCAACGTCGCCTATGCGATCGGGGTTGCCCATCCGGTCTCGGTCGCGGTGCAGACGTTCGGCACCGAGAGCATCCCGGTCACACGGATCGAGGAGCTCGTGAAGGAGCATTTCGACCTGCGGCCGGCGGCGATCCTCCGCGACCTCGACCTGCAGCGCCCCATCTACTCGAAGACGGCGTCGTACGGGCACTTCGGCCGTGAGGACCACGACTTCACGTGGGAGCGGACGGACAAGGCCGACGCGCTCCGGGCGGCTGCGGGCCTAAGCGAGCCCGCCAGCGTATCCAGCTAGCCCGCTGGGCGCGTCTTACCAACCCGAGGAGGACACGTCCTCTGCAGACCGCGCCCGCTTGATCTCTTCCGGAATCGTGACCCGCAGCTGATCGAGGATCTCGTAGACCTCGTCGCGGTCGATGCGGACCTGACTGGTCAGAGGGACAACTTTCGCGTTGTGGATCAGGTCATCGAGCTTGTCGACGAGCTCTAGGGAGTCCATAGGCGCCGAAGTGTAGTCCGCTGTTTCGGAGAAACTCCCCGCTCACGCTGACGGTGAGATCGCCTTCTCGTCGGTAGCGGGAAAGATCTAGCCCCGCTAGGTGGGCTTGACGAAGAGCCCGGCCGCGGCCTTCTCGCCGATCGCCTGCTCTCGTCCGTTCAGCTTGACGGTGAACTGCCCGGCCGCCGGCTGCGCCTCGCGGAGCTGGATCTTCGTGCCTGGGACGAGACCCTCGTCGTAGAACCAGTGCAGGAGCTCGCCGTCGTGCTCGGCGAGACGCACGATCGTCGCGCGCTTCCCGGGCTCGAGCTCGGCCAGGGAGGCGAGCTCTGCGTTCTCGGCCTGCTCGAACGCGGGGTCGACCGGCCAGCCGTGGGGGCAGCGGTCCGGGTGGCCGAGCCGCTCCTCCATCCGCTCGACCATGTCGTCCGAGAAGGTCTCGCCGATGTCGTCGGCGTACACGTGCGCCTCGGCGGCGGTGTAGCCCATGAAATCGGTGAGCAGGCGCTCGACGATCCGGTGCTTGCGCACGACGCGCTCGGCCCGTTTGCGGCCGGCCGGGGTGAGCAGCGCCTCCTTGTGCTCGCCGCGGCGGATCAGGCCCTCCTTCTCGAGTCTCTTCAGCATCTCGCCGGCCGAGGCGCGCGAGACCCCGAGCATCTCTGCGACGCGCGAAGCGAGCGTGCGCGAGCCGCCTGACAGCGGGCTGTACTCGCCGATTGGGAAAGCGAGGAAGTAGATCGTCTCGAGGTAGTCGTCGATCGAGTGACGCTGCGCCATCGGTTCGAATATAGTAGGCGGCTCACTGTAAGGTGACCCTTACAACGAGTCGAAGGAGGACCTTGGGCGCTGGAGTTCTGATGTTGCGGGAAGGCTTCGAGGCCTCGCTGATCGTCGGCATCGTCTTGGCGTTCCTGAACCGGACCGGCCGGCGTCAGGGTTTCGCCGCGGTCTGGGCGGGCACGATCGCCGCGCTCATCATCAGCGTCTCCGTCGGAGCGCTCCTCTTCGCCGTCGGCGCCGAGCTTCAGGGACAAGCGGGAGCCGCATTCGAGGGCGGCGCGATGCTCTTCGCCGCCGCCCTGCTGACCTGGATGATCTTCTGGATGCGACGTCAGGCTCGGGGGCTCAAACGAGAGCTCGAGGAACAGGTCGAGCACGCACTCGCTCGCGGATCGGCGTTCGCGCTGGCACTCGTCGCCTTTGTGGGCGTGTTGCGCGAAGGCGTCGAGACTGCGCTCTTCCTCTTCGGGACGATCGAGGGCTCGAACAAGCTCCTCGCCAGCACGAGTGCCACGATCGGCCTCGCCGGTGCCGTCATGCTCGGCTACCTCTTCTATCGAGGTGCAGGCCGCCTGAATCTGCGGCGGTTCTTCACCGTGACGAGCGTGCTCCTGCTCTTGTTCGCCGGCTGGCTGCTTGCGCAGGGCTTGCATGAGCTCGGCGAGGGCGGCGTGCTGCCCGAGAGCGAAGCGCTGCTCGCGGCCGGATTCCTCGCGCTGGCGGCACCGACGCTCTTCTTCTACCTCCGCCCCGCCAAAAAACCAGTCTCGGCCTAGGCTCGACGTAGGCTGGGCGGCATGAGCCGCTACGCCTCCGTCTACCCGCTCGTGACGACGCGCGCGCTGGCTCGTCCCTTCACGTACGAGGCGCCGGACGACGTCGAGCGCGGCGCCGTCGTCACGGTGCGCCTCGGCGGGGGGCGGAAGCGCGGCGTCGTCGTCGGCCTGGACGAGGCGCCGCCGAGCGGCGTCGACGTCGCGCCCATCGAGCACGTCGTGGAGACGCTGCCGCCCAAGCTCGTGGAGCTCGCGCTCTGGGTCGCCGAGTACTACGGCTCGACCCCGGGACGGGCGCTTGCGCTCGTCGCGCCGCTGAAGCGAGCCCGCCGCAAGGAGCAGGTCTCGCCGGCCGAGCGCGATTCGCTTCCGGGGGAGCCGGAGCCGGCCGAGCTCACCGCCGGACAGCAAAGCGCCGTACGCCGGCTTCGGGAGGCCCTCGAGAGCGATGGTGGGCATTTCCTCCTCTACGGTGCGACCGGGAGCGGAAAGACCGAGGTCTACCTCCAGGCCGCGGCCACGGCGATCGAGAGCGGTCGCGGCGTGATCGTCCTCGTCCCGGAGATCGCGCTCGCGCCGCAGACGGTCGGCCGCTTCCGGGCCCGCTTCGGCGACCGCGTGGCCATCCTCCATTCGTCGCTGACGGAGTCGGAGCGGCGTGACGAGCGCGAACGGATTTCCACGGGTACGGCGCCGATCGTGATCGGGGCGCGCTCGGCGATCTTCGCTCCGTTGCCGCGCCTCGGGCTCGTCTGCGTCGACGAGGAGCACGACGCCGCCTACAAGCAGGAGTCCGACCCCCGCTACGACGCGCGCACGGTGGCCGCGAAGCGCGCTTCGCTCGAAGGAGCCGTCGCCGTGTACGGGAGCGCCACCCCGCGCCCCGAGAGCTGGGAGCGGCTGGAGCGGCTCGAGCTCGGGGAGCGGGTCGGCGCGCCTCGTCCTTCGGTTCGCCTCGTCGACCTGCGCGGAGAGGCCGGCTACCCGCTTTCGGCGCCACTGCTCGCGGAGCTCGGCAAGGTCGCCGAGGGAGGAGGGAAGGCGATCCTGCTTCTCAACCGGCGCGGGGTTGCTCCGGCACTCCACTGCCGGGCCTGCGGCGAGACGCGCCGCTGCCCGAATTGCGACGTCGCGCTCGTCCTCCACCGCGACGAGCTCCTGCACTGCCACCACTGCGGCTTCGCCGAGCCGGCCCCGGAAGCGTGCCCCAACTGCGGCTCGGTCGAAATCGCCCGGATCGGCGCCGGAACGCAGCGGCTCGAACGAGAGCTCGAAGCCCAAGTGCCAGAGCTCGCACGCTTTCGCCTCGACGCCGATTCGGTCGCCAAGAGAGGTGAGCTTGCTCGGACGCTCCGCCGGTTTGCGGCCGCCGATCGCGCCGTTCTGATTGGAACGCAGATCGTGGCGAAGGGGCATCACTTCGCCGGGGTCTCGCTCGCCGCGGTGATCGACGCCGACACGGGGCTCGGCGTCCCCGACTTCCGTGCGGAGGAACGGACCTTTCAGCTCGTCACCCAGCTCGCTGGGCGGAGCGGACGTGACGCGCCCGGCCGTGTGCTCGTCCAGACCTTCCAGCCGGAGTCGCGCGCGGTGGCCCTGGCCGCGCGGCACGAGGTGGACGGCTTCCTCGCGGGCGAGCTCGCGCGGCGCCGGGAGCTCGGCTACCCGCCTTTTCGCCATCTCGTCCGCGTGCTCGTCTCGGGCCCGGTCCGGGAGGACGCGATGAGCGTCGGGTCCGAGCTCGCCGAAGGCCTCGCGGGCGTCCCCGGCGACCTGCTCGGCCCGGCGGAGCTCTTCCGCCTGCGCGGCCGGCACCGGGCGCAGCTCGTCGTCAAGACCTCGAGCCCCCGAGAAGTTGCCTCACAAGCGGCCCGCCTGCTCGCCGCGGCCGCCCCCGCGATGCGGGCGGCCGACCTCTCTGCAGTCGTCGACGTCGACCCCCAGACCCTCTGACTACACTCGAAGAAATGGCGGAGCAAGGACAAGTCAAGACCGGCGAGCTCGATGCGCAGGCCGAGGTCAAGCGGCGGCTCGCGCTTGCCCAGATCCGCCAGTACCCCGACCCGGTGCTCCGGCTCCGCGCCCAGGAGGTCGAGGACTTCGACGGCGACCTGGCTCAGCTCGTCGAGCGCATGATGCGGCTGATGGAGGATGCACGCGGGGTCGGGCTCGCGGCCAACCAGGTCGGCATCCTCCGTCGCGTGTTCATCTTCCAAGCTGACGAGGACGCAGAACCGCGCGCGCTCGTCAACCCGTCGATCGTCGAGCGCTCGGAGGAGGTGAAGCTCGAGGACGAGGGCTGCCTGTCCCTGCAGGGCGTGCTCGTCCCGGTCGAGCGGCCGCTGCAGATTCGGCTCCGGGCGCTCGACGCCGCTGGAGAGCCGGTCGAGCTCGAGCTCGAAGGCCTGGGCGCCCGTGTCGCCCAGCACGAGGTCGACCATCTCGACGGCGTGCTCATCGTCGACCGGACGACGCCCGAGGGCCGCCGCGAGGCCTTCGCCGTGCTGCGGCAGTCCGCGGTGAGCTAGTGCCCGTCGGCAAGATCGGCGTCGCGGCCACGGCGCCGCTCGGCGCTGACGTGCTGGAGCGGTTGGCGGAGGACCACGAGGTCGCATTCCTGCTCACGCGCCCGGACCGGCCTCGGGGGCGAGGACGGAAAGTTGCGGCGCCACCGGCGAAGGAAGCGGCCGAACGGCTCGGGATCGAGGTGCGCCAGCCGGAGCGGCTGGACGAATCGGTCGACGTCGGCGGCGTCGACGCGATGGTCGTCGCAGCCTACGGCGCGCTGATCCCGGACAGCCTGCTCGACCAGACCCTGTGGCTGAACGTCCACCCGTCGCTGCTCCCGCGCTGGCGCGGTGCGGCGCCGGTCGAGCGCGCGATCATGGCCGGCGATCGCGAGACGGGGGTGACGATCCATCGCACGACTCCCGAGCTCGACGCGGGGCCGATCGCCGCTCAGCGCGCGTTCCCGATCGAGCCCGACGACGACGCCGGCGCGGTCTACGCCAAAGCCGGCGCCCTCGCCGTCGAGCTGCTCGCCGGGGTTCTGTCCGGCACGCCCGAGTTCCGGCCCCAGCCCGAGGACGGTGCCTCATATGCGAAGCGGCTCACCCCGGCCGACCGCGAGCTCGACTGGAGCCGTTCGCCCGCGGAGCTCCTGAACCGGATCCGGGCGCTCTCTCCGCATATCGGTGCGAAGGGTCTCGTCGACGGCCGCCTGCTGATCGTGTGGCGAGCAGCTCCGGCCGAGCCGGGCGCCGCGCTCACGGCCGGTGGGCTCGAGCTGCTCGAGGTGCAGCCGGAGGGCCGCCGCCGCATGAGCGGCGAGGAGTATCGCCGCGGCCTTCGCGACTGAGAAGATCTTCCGATGGGTTGGAACGAATGGGTGCGCGGGGCTGAGATCGAGCCCTCGATCTACGCGGCGGACTTCTCGCGGCTCGGCGAGCAGATCGAGACGCTCATGGACGCGGGCGCGAGGATCTTTCAGTTCGACGTCGGGGACGGGCATTTCGTCGAGCCGATCACGATCGGGCCGGTCGTGCTCAAGTCGATCTCGCCGCTCGTGCACCGGCGCGGGGGCGTGCTCGACTGCCACTTGATGATCGAGCGCCCGGAGAAGCACTTCCAGGCGATCGTGGACGCGGGCGGAGACAGCGTCACGGTCCATTACGAGGCGTGCGAGGACCTCGCCGGCGTCATCGGGCAGGCGCGGGAGCTCGAGCTCGGGGTCGGCGTGGCCTTCAATCCGGAGACGGAGCCTGACGACGTCGTCGCGGTTGCCGGCGAGCTGGTCGACCTCGCCCTCTGCATGAGCATCCATCCCGGGTACTCGGGTCAGAAGCTCATGCCGGGGGCGCTTCCACGCGCGCGAAGGCTGCGGGAGCTCCTGCCCGACGGGGTGCACGTCCAGGTGGACGGTGGCGTTGGGCCGGACAACGTGCACGAGCTCCGGGAGGCCGGCGCCAACCTGTTCGTCGCCGGCACCAGCGTCTTCGGCCACGAGGACTTGGCGGAGGCCTACAGGCGGCTCGTGCAGGCGCTCGCCTGATGCTGGAGCGGGCGCTCGAGCTCGCCGAGCGCGGGCGCGGGACGACGCACCCGAATCCGGTCGTCGGCGCGGTCGTCGTTCGCGACGGCGAGATTGTCGGCGAGGGCTGGCACGAACGGAAGGGCGCTCCTCATGCCGAGGCAATGGCGCTCGAGGCCGCGGGCGAGCGGGCGCGAGGCGCAACCCTCTACGTGACGCTCGAGCCCTGCGACCACCACGGCTCGCAACCGCCTTGCACCGATGCGGTGCTTCGAGCCGGTGTCGCGAAGGTCGTCGTCGGAGCGCAAGATCCGACACGCGAAGGAATCGCGCGCCTGCGAGAGGGAGGCGTGGAGGTCGACGTCCTCGACCTCTGGGCTGCACGTGTCCAGAACGAGGCGTGGCTGACATGGGCGCGGCTGAAGAGGCCGTTCGTGACCTACAAGGCCGCGGTGACGCTGGACGGGCGGATGACCGTTCCGGGCGAGCGTTGGGTGACCGGCGAGCAGAGCAGGAAGTTGGTGCACGAGTTGCGGGCGGCTTCTGATGCGGTCGCTGTCGGGATGGGCACAGCCCGCGCCGACAATCCCCGGCTCGACGCGCGGGACGTGAGAGTCCTGCGCCAGCCGCGGCGGCTTGCTTTTGGGGCCGGCCCGCTGCCGGGGGGCTCGGAGCTCGAGCTTGTGACCGGACCGCTGGAGGAAGAACTGAGGCGCCTGGCCGAGGAAAGCGTGCAGTCGCTGCTTCTCGAGGGCGGCTCCACGCTGGCGAGCGCGTTCTTCGCGGCGGGCCTGGTCGACAAGGTGCTGGTCTTCGTCGCGCCGAAGCTCGCCGGAGAGGGGCCCGGCCTAGTCGCCTCCTTGCCCCAGGCAGTCACGTTGACGCGTTTGACGGCACGGCCGGTCGGTGAGGATGTTCTGCTGACGGCCTACCTCCACGAGCCGTGAGTGCGCGCCTCCGAAGCACTCACAGTCGGCGAGTTGCCCGCCGCAAGACGGTCTCGGCGCCCTCCTCTTGGGGTTGACGCCCCCGCACCCCCGCTTGGACCGTAGCGCGAAAATTCGCACGCGTGTGTGACGGGATCGTGGCGGAAGTGTGTCGATCTGAGGGGCGCTAGTAGCCTTCAAGCGTGTTCACCGGAATCGTTCGCGAGCGGGGCCGGATCGCGGCCGTCGCAGGAGACGCGGACGCGCGCCGTCTCGACGTCGACGCGCCGGCGACGGCGGCTCAGCTCTCCGTCGGGGACTCGGTCTCGATCGGCGGATGCTGCCTGACTGCAATCGCCGTCTCCAATGGACGCTTCTCGGTCCTCGCCGTCCCGGAATCGCTCAGCCGCACGACGCTTGCGAGCCTTGCGCCCGGCAACGAGGTGAATCTCGAGACCGCGACGCGCGCGGGGGAACCCCTCGGCGGCCACTACGTGCAGGGGCACGTCGACGGCGTCGGCACGGTCGCGTCCGTCGAGCCGGAGGAGGAAGGCGCCCGCGTCCGGGTCGAGGCGGCGCCCGCACTGCTTCGCTATTGCGTCGAAAAGGGCTCGATCGCAGTCGACGGCGTCTCGCTCACGATCACGGCTCTGGACGAGCGCGCTTTCGAGGTCGCGCTCGTCCCGCACACGCTCTCGGCGACGACGCTCGGCAGCCTCGAGCCCGGCGTCGAGGTCAACCTGGAGGTAGACATCCTCGCTAAGTACGTCGAGAAGCTCCTCGACCCCGATACGATTTCCCCTGCATGACGCAGACCGCGCCCGAGCAGACGACGCCCTTCGCCGCGATCGAGGACGCGATCGAAGACATCCGGCAAGGCAAGTTCGTCGTCGTCGTCGATGCCGCCGACCGCGAGAACGAGGGCGATCTCACGATCGCCGCGCAGTTCGCCACCCCCGAGGCGATCAACTTCATGGCGACGCACGCGCGCGGGCTGATCTGCCTCTGCCTGACCGAGGAGCGCTGCGACGAGCTCGGCCTGCGCCAGATGGCCGAGAACAACGAGACGCCGCTCCAGACCGCCTTCACCGTCTCGATCGAGGCGCGTGAGGGCGTGACGACGGGCATCTCCGCGCAGGACCGCTCGGTCACGATCCAGGTCGCGATCGACTCGACGAAGGGCCCAACCGACGTCATCCAGCCGGGCCACGTCTTCCCTCTACGCGCGCGGGACGGAGGCGTCCTCGTGCGGGCGGGCCAGACCGAAGCGTCGGTTGACCTCGCCCGCCTCGCCGGGCTCAATCCGGCGGGTGTCGTCTGCGAGGTGATGCGCGACGACGGGATGATGGCGCGCGTGCCTGACCTCGCCGAGTATTGCGAGCGGCACGGCATCAAGATGATCACCGTCGCCGACCTGATCGAGTACCGGCGGCGCACGGAGAAGCTCATCGAACGGACGACGGCCGTCCGCCTGCCTACCGCCTACGGCGAGTTCACCGCGGTCGCGTTCCGCGAGAAGCTAACCGGGAAGCATCACGTCGCGCTCGTCCACGGTGACGTCGACGGGGCGGAGAACGTGCTTGTCCGCGTGCACTCCGAGTGCTTGACCGGCGACGTCTTCCACTCGCTGCGCTGCGACTGTGGTGAGCAGCTCGAGCAGGCGCTCGCCCAGCTCGCGACCGAGGAGCGGGGCGTGCTCCTCTACATGACCCAGGAGGGTCGGGGCATCGGCCTGCTCAACAAGTTGAAGGCCTACGAGCTCCAGGAGGCGGGGCTCGATACCGTCGAGGCCAATCTCGAGCTTGGCTTCCCGGCTGACGCGCGCGAGTACGGGATCGGCAACCAGATCCTCGCCGACCTCGGCCTGACCACGATCCGGATCCTGACCAACAACCCCAAGAAGCTGACCGGCATCGAGGGCTTCGGCCTCACGGTGGTCGAGCAGGTGCCGATCGAGACGGAGCCGAACGTGGAGAATCGCCTCTATCTCGAAACGAAGCGCGCCAAGCTCGGCCACCGGCTCCACCATCAGGATCTGCGCTTCGACGCCGAACCGGCGGACGAATGAGCGATCGCATCGACGAAATCGAGACTCGTCTCGGCGAGCTGGCTCGGCCGCAACCTCCTGAGGACGGCGATGCGCCCGCACTGAGGCCGCCGGAGCCCGGCCCTCGGACCGAGGACGAGCCCGACTCGGCCGCCGTGCCCGAGCCGGCCCTTGAGGCCGAGGATGAGCCCGATCCTGAGGCCCCGCCCGAGCATGCCGAGGGCGAGCTTCGCATCCCCGAGGGTTACGGAGTGCTGTCGGGAGGTGTCGACGGGCGCCGAGCCGTCGGCATCGTCGTCAGCCGCTTCAACGGCGAGATCACGAGCCGTCTCCTCGACCGAGCGCTGGCCGAGCTCGAGGAGGTGGGCGTCCCGCGAGAGGCGGTCATGGTCATGCCGGTCCCTGGTGCTTTCGAGCTGCCGCTGGCGACGATGGCCCTCGCAAAGACACGCCGCTATGCCTGCGTCATCGCGCTCGGTTGCGTGATCCGCGGCGAGACGCCGCACTTCGACCTGATCGCGAACGAGGCGGCGAGCGGCCTCCAGCTGGCGGCGATCGAGACCGGCGTGCCGGTCTCCTTCGGCGTCCTCACGTGCGAGACGCGCGAGCAAGCGGAGGAGCGCATTGACCGGGCCGCCGATGCGGTGCGGAGCGCCCTGGAGATGGCGGACGTCTTCTCCCAACTGCGCGCGCAAGCCGCGGGGCCTTTGCGCTAGAGCGTTTGCGGTCTGACCGAAGGCGGGTCGACCGGTCGGTTCAGACGGACGCGCGCGCAAAGCGCGCCCGTCCTGACGGCGGCATCGTAAGCGATGCCTTGGCTACACTCCCGGCGTCATGGCCAAGGTGTGCGCAGTCTGTGGAAAGAAGCCGTCCTTCGGGCACAACCGGAGCCACTCGATGGTGGCGACGAAGCGGCGGTTCGACCCGAATCTCCAGCGCGTCCGCGTCCTCCTCGACGGCCGTGCACAACGCGCCTACGTCTGCACCCGGTGTCTGAAGGCCGGGAAAGTCGAAAAGGCCCTTTAACACCTATATAAACGGCGAGTGATGAGCGAGCGCGCCGCGGTCCTCGAGCTCGTCCGCGCGGCAGAAACCGCGCTCGAGCGCAACCGTGCCCGCCTGAACGACCTCAACGTCTATCCCGTCCCCGACGGCGACACGGGCACGAACATGCTGCTCACTGTTCGAGCCGTCACCGAGACCTTGCAACAGACTGTTACCGAGTCGGACCGGGCCGGGTTGGCGCAGGAGGTCGCCCGGGCCGCGCTCCTCGGTGCACGAGGCAACTCGGGCGTGATCCTCTCCCAGATCGTGCGCGGCGCGTCTGAGGTATTCGGCGAGACTGAAGGGATCGACGCCGCCGCGGTCGCGCGGGCGCTGCGCCGTGCCTCCGACGAGGCCTACGCAGCGGTCCGCGAGCCCGCCGAAGGGACGATCCTGACCGTGATCCGCGTTCTCGCGGAAGAGGCGGAAACAAGGACGGACGCTGAGCTGCCGGAGCTCTTCGCCGACCTCGCCCGACGAGGGGACGGAGCCGTCGAGCAGACCCGCGAGCAGCTCGAGGTCCTGCGGCAGGCCGGCGTCGTCGACGCCGGCGCCGCTGGGCTCGTGGAAATCGTGCGGGGTCTCGCGGCACAGCTCGCAGGCGAGCCGCTGCCGGAGGCGCCGGTCTCCGAGCCGCTCACACCGGAGGCTGTGCACCTGGAGCCCTCACGCTTTCGCTACTGCACCGTCTTCGTCGTCGAAGGCGACCACCTCGAGGCCGCCGAGCTCGAGCGCGACCTCGCCGAGCTGGGCGACTCGCTCCTCGTGGTCGGCGACGCGACGGCGCTGAAGGCCCACGTGCACACCGACGATCCGGGCGCCGCGCTGAGAGCGGGCACGGCGCTGGGCGTCATCGAGCGGGTCGAGATCGCGAACATGCACGTCCAGACCGCACAGCGGGAGCAGCGGCTGGCCCAGCCGGGCGGCGAGCACGCGCACAAGACCGCGGTCATCGCAGTCGTCGCCGGTGAGGGCAATCGGCGCCTCTTCGAGAGCCTGGGCACAGCCGGAATCGTCGACGGCGGCCAGACGATGAACCCCTCGACCGAGGAGCTGCTCGAGGCTCTCGAAAGACCGCAGTCGGCGGAGGCGGTCGTGCTGACGAACAACGACAACGTGGTCCTCGCAGCGCGGCAGGCTGCCCGCCTGGCGGCGAAGCCCGTGCACGTCGTCGCGACGGGCTCGATCCAGGCCGGCCTCGGCGCGATGCTCGCGTTCGATGCTGCCCTTGGGGCGGAGCCGAACGCCGCCGCGATGGAGGAGGCGGCCGCCTCGGTGGCGACGGGAGCGATCACGATCGCATCGCGAACGGTCAGCATCGACGGGCTCGACGTGGCCCGCGGCGCGTACCTCGGTCTCGCTGAGGGGGAGCCGATCGCCGGCGGGACGAGCTTCGACTCCGTCGCCGGCTCGGTCGTCGAGCGTCTCCTCGGCGAGCCGCGCGACGTGCTGACCTTCATCACCGGCGAGGACGAGCCCGAGCTCGGCTCGCTCCTCGCAAGAGTGGCGGACCGGCATCCTGAGCTCGAACTCGAGGTCCACTCCGGTGGCCAGCCCCACTACCCGCTGCTTCTATCCGCTGAGTGACTAGTTCGAGCGGGTCGAGGGTCGCTTCAGACAGCTCGCCCGGATTGAGCATTACAGTGGACGCGTGATCGCGCCGCCCGTTCGCGTCGCCCTGATCGAGGACAACGCGGTCTTCCGCGAGGCTCTCGAGCTCCTCCTCGGCCTCCGGTCGGGGATCGAGGTCGTCGCCTCCGCAGAGGACGGCGGCAAGGTCGTGGAGCTCTGCCGGCAGTACTCTCCCGATGTCGTCGTCATGGACTATCGCCTTCCCGGCCTCGACGGCGTCCAGGCGACAAAGGCGCTGCGCGAGGCGTGCCCCGAGGTCGCGGTCGTGTGCCTGACGGCCTCGGCGAACCTCCGGGAGATCGACGCCCTCTACGCGGCCGGGGCAGCCGCTTGCCTGAGCAAGGACGAGCACCTCGACGACATCGTCGCGGGCATCCGGAAGGCCGCCGGGCGCGATCCCACGGATGAAGCTGACAGCTGAGAACACCGCGATCGTCCTCGACTCGACGGCGGACTTCCCCGGGGGGCCGACGCGTTTCCCGAACTGGCGGATCGTCCCGTTGTACGTGCGCTTCGGCGCCGAGAGCCACCGCGACTACGTGGACATCGGCCCCGAGCAGTTCTACGCGCGCCTGCGCACAACCGAGGAGCTGCCGACGACCTCGCAGCCGACCCCGGCGGACTTCCTCTCCGCATACGAGGAGCTCTCCGGCTTCGACCGCGTGCTCTCCCTGCAGCTGTCGAGCAAGATCTCGGGCACCTTCGAGAGCGCGGGACAAGCAGCCGCCGAGTTGAGAGGTCGCGTGCGGGTGATCGACACGGGCACGGCCTCGGCGGCAATTGCGATCCTCGCACTCGCCGTCCAGCGGCGGCTGGAGCGGGGGACGTCGGACGAGGAGGTGGACGAGCTCGTCGCCAGATTCAAGCGCGAGTCCGGGCTCGTGTTCACGCTCGACACGCTCGAGTACCTCGCGCGCGGCGGTCGTATCGGGCGCGCGGCAGGCTGGGCGGGACAGCTCATGAACATCAAGCCGATTCTCACGCTGGCCGAAGGCGAGGTGCTTCCGCTCAAGCGCGTGCGCGGAAACCGGAAGGCGATTCAGGCCTTCGCGGAGACCTTCGAGGAGGCGACCCGCGACGAGGCTGGACTGCGCGTCGGCATCGCCCATGCCGACGCGCCGGAACGGCTCGCAGCGCTGACGAAGCTCGTCCGCGCGACTCGGCCCCGGGCCGAGATCGAGGTGGCGACGACTCTGGGCCCGGTGCTGGGCACGCACGCCGGGCCCGGCACCGTCGGCCTCTTCTGGTTTCAGGATTAGGAGGGCTTGACGAAACATTGTCTGAGCAACGTTCCGCCAAACCCTCCTTAGATCAGCTGATTCGAGAGAGCTGCGAGCTCGTGGTCGCGCTCGGTGACCGAGCCCGCGACGTGCGTCCACCAGCGCAACGTGACCTCGTTCCAGTGGATCTCGATGTCCGGATGGTGGCCTTCGCGCTCTGCGAGCTCGCCGACCCGGTTCACGAAGGCGAGCGCCTGCGCGAAGTCCTTGAATCGAAGCTCACGTTGCAAGGCGCCGTTAATCAGTGCGTAACCGTCTGGTAGGGCCACCGAGACTAGTATCGCCGTCGGTGCGAATCCAAATTGATCTGCTGCGAGAAGTAGTCAAGACAGTCGAGTCGAAACGACAAAGGAGGACGATGTCCCGCATTTCGCTTCTCATCGCCGGCCTCGTGACCATACTCGTGCTCGCCGCGCCGTCTACCGGCATGGGTGAGGTGACCAAGCTCGTCGGGACCACCGGCCCCGGGTTCACGATCACGCTCAAGAAAGCGGGCGTGAAGGTCCGGACGCTGAAGCCCGGCAAGTACGCGATCACGGTCAACGACAAGTCGACGATTCACAACTTCCACCTCAAGGGCCCGGGCGTCAACAAGGTCATCACGAGCCTCGGCTTCAAGGGTTCGAAGAGCGTCACCGTGACCCTGAAGAAGGGCACCTACACCTACCAGTGCGATCCGCACGTCGCCCAGGGCATGAAGCACACGTTCCGGGTCACTTAGTTCTTAGGTCTCGATCCAGGGCGCCCGCAATCCGCCTCCGGGCGGGCGGGCGCCCAACCCGAACATCGGCTCCGGCGGATTCTTCTCTTCGAGCAGGCCCTGGACGTACTCCGCGAGCGCCGGGCCGTGCTTGAAGCCGTGTCCTGAGCCGCCTCCGAGCAGCCAGACGCGCTCATGGGCCGGATGGCGCGCGATCAGGAAGTTCGTGTCGACCGTCAGCGAGTACGGACAAGACCTCGTGCCGACGAGCGGTGCGTTCGCCAGAGCCGGGAAGCGAAGAGCGAGGTAGGCGCGGGCCTCCCGCTCCTTCTCGTCCGAGGGCACGCGGTCGTCCGAGTCGGGGTCGAACGCCGGGCCCTCGCGGTCGGGGCTGGTCTTGAAACCGCGGCCGTCGAGGTCGCCGACGCCGTAGACGCCGCCCTGGAAGTCGACCCAGCCGGGGACCGAGGGCGCCTGCCACTCCGGCGGAGCGCCGAAGAAATAGACGTCCTGTCGCGTGACGCGCAGGTCGACGAGGTCAGGGAACAGCTTGGCGAGCCATGCGCCGCCGGCCCAGACGACGTGGTCTGCCTCGAGGCGTTCGCCGTCCACCGAGACAGCCTGCCCTTCGGGGGTCGCGGTGCCGCCCGCGAAACGAGCTCCCTTGGCGATCGCCTGCTCTGTGATCACGCGGGTCGCCTCGCGGGCGCGCAGCACCCCGGCTTCGGGTTCGTAGAGCACCGACGCGAGGCCCTGTCCGTCGAAGCTCGGGAACAGGCGCGCCGCCTCCTGGGGCGAGAGCCGCTCGACCGCGATTCCCTCGTCGCGGAGCACCCGTTCGCTCTCGGCGCCCCAGCCCTCGCGCTCACGAAAGAACCACGCGACGCCGCTCGGCACGAAGAGCTCGACTCCTGCTTCAGCCTCCAGGTCCCGCCAGAGGTCGAGCGCGCGGCGGGCAGAACGCGTGTACCAGGCACTCGATCCGTGCGAGAACCGGATCAGCCTCGACTCGCCGCCGGATGCGGCCCGGACGTGCCCGGGTGGGTACTGCTCGACGAGGGTCACCTGCCAGCCGCTGGAGACGAGCCGGAGCGCGAGCGAGCCGCCGAAGACACCTGCTCCCACGACGATCGCGCTACGCAAGAAGTTGCTCCTTCACCGCACGGCCGTCCACGAGCCGCCACGCGGCGAGCTCGCGCGTGTCAGTCCGCAGGATCAGCCAGGGCCGGGCAGCCCACAGGCCGGCGCGCTCGAGATCCGCGCGCGAGGGCTTCGGCGGCGAGGCCGGGTGCGAATGGAAGACGGCCAGCTCGTAGCCTTCGTCCTCGAGGAACCAAACCTCGGGCTCAACTTCGAGGCGGAACCGGTACGGGGAGGCATCGGCGTTCCGCCCTCGCTCGTAGCGGACGGCCCGGTTGTCCTCGAGGAGTACGAGCCCGCAGGCCTCGTTCGGAGCCTCCTCGAGCGCGTGGCGCTCCAGCTCGCGCCGGACGTCAGCCGGGACGATCACAGAACTCGACGTAATCCACGTAGTCCGTGATCGTAGGCTCGTCGCCGCAGACCGGGCACGCCGGATCGCGTCGCACGGCGACCTCGTCGAACTTCGCCTCGAGGGCGTCGTAGAGGAGCAGGCGACCGATGAGCGGGTGACCGATCCCGAGCACGAGCTTCAGCGTCTCGCTGCCCTGAATCGAGCCGATCACCCCGGGCAGCACGCCGAGGACGCCGCTCTCGGCGCAGCTCGGTGCCAGCTCCGGCGGCGGCGGCTGCGGGAAGAGGCAGCGGTAGCACGGCCCTGAGCCGGGGGAAAAGACGGTCGTCTGTCCCTCGAAGCGGAAGATCGAGCCGTGGACGACTGGAATGCCCTTCCAGACCGAGGCGTCGTTCAGGAGGTAGCGGGTGGGAAAGTTGTCGGCGCCGTCGACGATCACGTCCCAGCCCTCGTCCAGGATTCGGTCGGCGTTCTCGCCGGTCAACCGCTCGCGGTAGCCGACGACCTCGACGTCCGGGTTCAGCTCGGCCAGGCGCCGAGCGGCAGACTCGACCTTCGACTCGCCGAGCGCCGCGGTCGAGTGCAGCACCTGCCGCTGGAGGTTCGACTCGTCGACGACGTCGTCGTCGACAATCCCGAGGTGACCGATGCCCGCGGCGGCCAAATAGAGCGCCGCGGGCGAGCCGAGGCCGCCCGCTCCGACGACGAGCACGCGGGCCTCGAGCAGGCGTTGCTGTCCCTGTCCGCCGATCTCGGGGATGAGCAAATGCCGGCTGTACCGGCGCCGCTGCTCCTCGTCGAGCACGGCCGGGACCTCGACGGGCAGGCCGGCCTGTTCCCAGGCGACGATGCCGCCCGCCACCGACGTGACCTTTGGGTAGCCGAGATCGCTCAGAGCGCTTGCGAGCCGCAGCGATCGGTTTCCGTGGGCGCAGTAGAGGACGACCGACCGGTCTCGATAGGGCCCGAGCTGCTCGCCGAGCTCGCTCATCGGGATCTTGAACGCGCCGCCGATCCAGCCCGTCTCCCACTCGTTTCGCTCACGGATGTCGACCAGGACGGGGGGATCGGGGCCCTCGAGCAGCTCGTGTGCTCGAGGGGGATCGATCTCCAGGAGAAGCTCGCGGTCACGCGCCATGCTCCAAGGATAATCGGGGCCGGATGACCCCTCGCCAGCGTGTGCTCGTGATCGTCGCCACCGCGGCTGCCCTCGCCGCGGGCGCCACGGTCTCGTTCGCCGTGATCACGGCGAACGACGAGGGCGGGACGGAGCGCGCGACCAAGCCTCTCTCCGGAACGCCTCCGCTCGTCCTCGATCTCGGCGTCCGCGACGATCCGGAGGCGCGCGATCTGCGGCGCGCCGAGCGCTCCTACGACCGCAGGCAGCGGCGCGCTGCGGCTCGGCTCTTCGAGCGCTACGACTCCGTCGAGGCTCAGGTCGGCACCGCGTTCTCCGCCTGGCCGGACGACAGCCTCGAACGCCTGGAGCGCCTTGCGAGCCGACATCCGAAGAGCTCATTCGTCCTCCTCCACCTCGGTTTTGCGAGGTTGTGGGCCGGAAGGGGCGAAGAGGCCGGCGCGGCCTGGGAAAACGCGGCGCGGGCGGAGCCGGACTCGGCCGCCGCGCAGCGGGCCGACGACGCTCTGCACCCGAGGTTTCCCGCCGGTCAGCCCTTTTTCGTTCCGAGCTTCGCCCCGCCACTCGCGCTGGCCCACCTCTCGCCGCCGCGGCAGCTGACCGAGCTCGAGCACAGGGCGCGCGGTCACGACGTGCACGCCAAGCTTCTCTACGGTCTTGCCCTCCAGCGGCTCGGCCACCGGATCTCCGCGAGGCGCGAGTACGACGCGGCGGCGCGGCTTGCGCCGGGCGACCCCGAGGCTCGCGTCGCTGCGGCTGTAGCGCGCTTCGACAAGAGCCGGCCGGCGGGGGCATTCTCGCGCCTTGGACCGCTCACCCGGCGCTTCCCGCGTGCGCCAACGGTGCGCTTTCACGTCGGACTGCTCCTGCTCTGGCTCGCTCGTGCCCAGCCCGGCGCGGTCGAGGAGGGGAAGCGTCAGTTGCGCCTCGCCCGGGACATTGCTCCGCGCTCTCCCCTGGCGAGGGAAGCAAAGCGGCTCCTGGCGGGTCTAGAAAGCGGAAAAGCTAGTTAATCGGACACTAGGACTTATGGACCGCAAGATGAGTCTTTCGGCCTATAGACGTACCTTGACCCTAGTTGAAAGACTGCCGCAGCCAGAAAACCGAATGTTGACGAGGACACACACCGCGGCTACCGTGAGTCGCGGGGAGGGGGATTGCAAGTGAATGCAGGGGAGCAAGCGGTACCACGCGTTGGACCGCAAGGGAGCGCGCTCGATTCCGAGGAAGCGTGGGAGCTGATCCAGGCCGGACGCCAGGCCGGGAAGCTGAACGCTGACGAGATCGCGGCCACGCTGGACGAGCTCGCGCTCGACACCGGCCAGATCGACGAGTTCTACGTCATGCTCGAGGAGCTGCACATCGAGGTCGTCCAGGAGGGAGTGGCCGCCGAGGAGGAGTCGCTCGATCTCGACGGGCCGGACGTCTCGACCGATGCGTTGCAGCTGTTCCTGAAGGACATCGGCAAGGTCGATTTGCTGACCGCGCCGCAGGAGGTCGAGCTCGCGAAGCGCATCGAGCGCGGCGACCACCTGGCCAAGCAGTCGATGGTGGAGGCGAACCTGCGACTCGTCGTCTCGATTGCGAAGCGCTACCGCAACCAGGGGCTCCCGTTCCTCGATCTGATCCAGGAAGGGACGATCGGGCTCGTTCGCGCCGCCGAGAAGTTCGACTACCGCAAGGGGTTCAAGTTTTCGACGTACGCCACATGGTGGATCCGCCAGGCTGTCGCCCGCGCGCTTGCCGACAAGTCGCGCACGATCCGAATGCCGGTGCATGTCGTCGAGAAGCTGAACAAGATCGTCCGTTCCGAGCGCAAGCTGCGCGGCGAGCTGGGTCGCGAGCCCAACGCCGGTGAGATCGCGCGCGATCTGGATCTGAGTACAGAAGAGGTCGAGCAGATCCGCCGCAGCTCGCAACTTCCTGTGTCGCTCGAGAAGCCCGTCGGCGAGGAAGACGAGTCCGAGTTCGGGCATTTCCTGACCGACGAGGCCGCGCTGCGACCGGAAGAGGCCGCCGAGCAGGCTCTGCGCCGGGACACGTTGAAGCAGGTGTTGTGCTCGCTCTCGCCGCGAGAGCAGCGGATCCTCGAGCTGCGCTACGGCCTTGACGGGGAGCAGCCGAGAACCCTCGACGAGGTCGGCCGGGCGTTCAACGTCACCCGCGAGCGCATCCGGCAGATCGAGAATCAGTGCCTGAAGAAGCTGCGCGCGCTGGCTGCCTGCCAAAAGCTCCGAGACGTCGCGTAGTAGCCGAAGAAAGTCCGGTGCGCTTCGCGCACCATGACGACTTTCTTCGGGTTGTATCCGCGCGCCGGCGTATGTGAGCGGAGTCGGGCAAAGCCCGCCTCCGCGGCGTCGACTTTCTAGACTCCTCGTCGCGTGACTGAGCCACCTTCCGATTGGCTGGAGGAGCTTTTCGAGTTCCTCCGGATTCCGAGCGTCAGCGCCGATCCCGCTCACACCGCGGACGTTCGGCGCGCAGGAGAATGGGTTTGCGACTTCATCCGCGCGGCCGGGGGCGAGGCCGAGCTCCAGGAGACCAGCACGCACCCGCTGGCGATCGGCGAGCTTCGGGCTTCGCAGAACGCCGACAGCGCCCCGACGGTGCTCGTCTACGGCCATTTCGACGTCCAGCCGCCCGCCCCGCTCGAGGAGTGGGAGACCCCGCCGTTCGAGCCGACGGTTCGCGACGGCTGGCTCTTCGCGCGCGGGGTCGCGGACGACAAGGGCCAGCTCTATCTATTGTTGAAGGCCGCTTCGCTTCTCGCCGCGGAGGGCGCGTCGCCGGTGAACCTGCGCTTCGCCTGTGACGGAGAGGAGGAATCCGGCGGCCATTCGATCGTCGATTTCCTCGCCGCGGACGAGCGTGGGGCGGATGCGTGCGTGATCTTCGACGGGCACATGCTGCGGCCGGGCGTCCCGATCTTCGAGATCGCGACCCGCGGCATCTGCTACTTCCACGTCCGCGTCCGCACCGGCGAGCGCGACTTGCACTCAGGCCTCTTCGGCGGGGCTGCCCTGAACGCGATGCACGCGCTCATGCAGATGCTCGCTGCGGTGCTGCCGCACGAAGGAAAGCTCCCGGAGTCGCTGCGGGCAGGGATCGTGCTGCCGAGCGACGAGGAGATTGCGAGCTGGCAGGAGCTCGAGCCCGGCACCGAGGTGCTCGCCGCGCAAGGCGCTCGCCCTGCCGATCCACGCGCAGCCGAAGAGCTCTACCTGCGCACCTGGGCCGAGCCCGCCGTAGACGTTCACGGCATCACGGGCGGAGAGGCTCTTCTGCAGAAGACGGTCATCCCCGTCGTCGCCGAGGCCAACGTCTCGATCCGGCTCGTGCCCCGGCAGGACGAAGATGCGATCGCCGCCGAGCTCGAGCGCCTGCTGCGAGCAGCCGCCCCCGAGGGCGCGGATGTCGAGATCGAGTGCCAGGCGAAGAGCCCCGCAGCGCTCGTCAGGCCTGACGAGCCTGCGATTCAGCTCGGGATGGATGCGTTCGAGCGCGTGATCGGAGCGCGGCCGCTGCTACTGCGGGTCGGCGGGTCGCTGCCGGTGATGGCGGCCCTCGAGCAGAAGGGCGTCCCGACGATTCTCACCGGCTTCGACCTGCCCGAGGGAAACATCCACTCGCCGAACGAGCGCTTCCGCGTCGAGCACATCCCGCTCGGAGTCGAGACCTCGAAGGAGCTCTACAGGTCGCTCGCCGGGTTGGGCTAGTCCCAGGGCGGCGGGTTGTGCACCCAGCGGCCGCCGAGCATCGTCGCCACAACCTGCACTTCGGCTAGCTCGTCCGGCGGAATCGCGACCGGATCGCGATCGAGGACGACGAGGTCGGCGAGGAAGCCGGGAATGAGCTTGCCGCGCTGACGCTCCTCCCGAGCAAGCCAGGCCGGCGCGAGGATCGTCGCTTCGAGTGCCTGCTCGATGCTGACCGATTGCTCCCCGTGCCAGGCCTCACGCTCGTCGAGTGTCCGGAGCACGCCGGCGCGAATGCCCGCGAGCGGGTCGAGCTCCTCGATCGGCGCATCCGAGCCGTTGGCGAGCAGCGCGCCGCTGTGCCTGAGCGAGCGATAGGCATAGGCGCGATCCGTATTTCCGGCCCAGATGCGGTCGGCGATGTCCCGGTCCGAGGGCGCGTGGCTGAACTGGACCGAGGCTGCGACGGCGAGCTCGCCGAAGCGGGGCACGTCTTCCTCGCTCAGCAGCTGCGCGTGCTCGATGCGCTGCCGCAGCCCGAGGGGCGCCCACTCCTCGCGCGTCTCCTCGAATGCGTCGAGCGCCTCCCGGTTGGCGAGATCGCCGATCGCGTGCACGGCCACCGGCCAACCCGCCCGGGCTCCGTTACGGATGATCTCGGCGAGCTCGTCCCGGCTGGTGATCTCCACTCCCGAGCCGTCCAGCAGTCGAGCAGTCTGCGAGCCGAGCGTCCCGTCCATGAAGGCCTTCAGATAGCCGATGCGCAGGAGGCCGTTCCCGAGCCCCGAGCGGAGGCCGAGCTCCTCGAGCTGGCTGACGTTCTCATGGGGGAGTGACTGCCAGACGCGAAGAGTCAACGCGTCCTCCTCCGCGAGTCGCTGCCAGAAGCGGGGCGCACCAAGCCAGCCGTCCTTGTCGTGAACTGCGGTTACGCCGCGCGAGCCTGCGAGCCTGATGCCGTCACGCATCGCATCCACGAACTCGTCGTCGGGTGCGAGTAGGTAGCGATCGCGGAAGCGCCAGGCTGACTCCTCGCGCAGAACACCCGTCGGCTCGCCCCGCTCGTCGAGCTCGACGACCCCGCCTTCGACTTGAAGGTCGCCGTCAGCCTGGGCGAGGGCGGCCGAGTTGAGCCAGAGCGAGTGGTAGTCGCGGGCCATCATCGCCACCGGCGTATCGCCCGTGACCTCGTCCAGGGCCTGGCGGCTCGGCTCGACTACGGTCGACCAGTCGCCGCTCCGCCAGCCGCGCCCTCGCAGCCAGCGGCCCTCCGGGACGGACCCCGCGGCGTCGGCGACGATCGAGACCGCCTCTTCGAGTGAGCTCGTGTCCTCGAGCCTGATCTCGCGCTGTGCCAGCGACCAGGTCGGAAAGTGGACGTGCGCATCGCTGAAGCCGGGCAACACGCAGCGGCCGCCCAGGTCGATGCGGTCCGGCGAGGGCAGCGCGGTCTCGTGCGTCCCCACACCACCGGCGACGCGCTCAGCGGCGATCGCGAGCGCGTGCGCGACCGGCATCGCCGGCTCCATCGTGCGGATGACGCCGTTGTCGAGGATCACGGGACGACTGTAGTAGCTTCGGGCCTACGCGAAAGGAGACTCGATGATCGATCACGTGACGCTCAACGTCCGCGATCTGGAGGCGTGCAAGGCGTTCTACGTGCAGGCGCTCCGGCCGGTGGGCTACAAGCTGATGCTGGACTTTCAGGGCGGGTGCGGCTTTGGAGCGGAAGGGAAGCCCGACTTCTTCCTCGCCCATCGAGGGGAGCCGAGCGCACCCGTGCATGTCGCGTTTCGCGGTACGGATCAAAAGACCGTCGACGCGTTCCACGAAGCCGCACTCGCTGCCGGCGGGCAAGACAACGGGCCCCCGGGGTATCGCCGCGTCTATCACGAGCACTACTACGGCGCGTACGTCATCGATCCCGAAGGCAACAACATCGAGGCCGTGACCCACGAGACCGAGTGATCGACCACGTGACAATTCGCGTCTCGGATTTCGAGGCGAGCAAGGCGTTCTACGACTGCGTGCTCGCGCCACTCGGGTTCGGCGACACCCATCCGCACGAGGGCTTTCCCGAGTGGGGCGACTTCTCGATCTCAGCCGATGGCGGGCCTCTGAGCGAGAACGTCCACATCGCGTTCGCAGCCCAAAGCCGAGAGCAAGTGGACGCATTCCACCGCGCGGCCATGGAAGCGGGCTACCGCGACAACGGTGCGCCCGGCGAGCGGCCCATCTACCACGAGGGCTACTACGGCGCCTACGTGCTCGACCCGGACGGCAACAACGTCGAGGCCGTCTTCCACGATCGATGATGCGGGCCTCGCTCAAGCGCGTGCCCCACGTCTCTGAGCACGGCAAATAGACTTTTCTCATGCCGTACGACCCCCTGAGCGACGAGCAGTGCGAGATCCGCGACCTCGTCCGCACGCTTGCCCGCGAGCGCGTGGCGCCGCGAGCGGCCGAGATCGACAAGAAGGCCGAGTTTCCCTGGGATCTCGTCGAGCTTTTCCGGGAGCAGGAGCTCCTCGGCCTTCCGTTCGACGAGGAGTACGGCGGCAGCGGCACGGGCGCCCTGATGGTGCTCGTCGCGATCGAGGAGCTCTCGAAGGTGTGCGCGACGACCGGGCTCATCCTCGCCGTCCAGGAGCTGGGCTCGCTCGGGATCAAGCTGGCCGGGACGGAGGAGCAGAAGCAGCGCTTCCTCCCGCGGCTCGCGAGCGGCGAATGGCTTGCCGCGTACGCGCTCACCGAGCCCGGCTCGGGCTCCGACTCGGCGGCGATGCGCACCGAGGCCAAGCGCGAGGGCGACGAGTACGTGCTCAACGGCTCCAAGCGCTTCATCACAAACGCGGGCGTCGCCGGCCTTTACACCGTCTTCGCGAAGACCGATCCGTCGGCGGGCCACTCCGGCATCTCGGCCTTCGCGGTCGAAGCCGACGCGCCGGGATTCGAGGTCGGCCGCATCGAGCCCAAGATGGGCATCAAAGGCTCGACGACCGGCGAGGTCTTCTTCAACGACTGCCGCATTCCCGCGGACAACCTGCTCGGCGAGGAGGGCGAAGGCTTCAAGATCGCGATGCGGATCCTCGACCGTTCCCGCCCGGGGATCGCCGCCCAGGGCCTGGGGCTGGCGCAAGGCGCGACCGACTACGCCCTCGAGTACGCCAAGAGCCGCGAGACGATGGGGAAGCCGATCGCGCAACACCAGCTGATCGCCGCCACGCTCGCCGACATGGAGACGAAATGCGAGGCGGCGCGCGGGCTGCTCTACAAGATCGGGATGATGATCGACGAGGGCGCGCCCGACGACGAGCTGACGAAGGTCTCGGCGATGACGAAGCTCTACTGCACCGACGTGGCGATGGAGGTGACCACGGACGCCGTGCAGGTCCTCGGTGGCTACGGCTACATGCAGGAGTACCCGGTCGAGCGGATGATGCGCGACGCCAAGATCACGCAGATCTACGAGGGCACGAACCAGATTCAGCGCCTCGTGATCGCACGCGAGATGCTGAAGGAGAACCGCGCCTTCCTCTTGGCAGGGGTGGGATGAATCCGGGAGTGTCGACCGGTCATTTCAGGCGGAGGCGCGGCCATGTCCGCGCCTCCTGAATGCGGCGCCGCCGAGTCGGCGCCTTAGAGCGGTTGGGATGAATCCGGGGAGTGTCGACCGGTCATTTCAGACGGAGGCCCGGCCATGTCCGCGCCTCCTGAATGCGGCGCCGCCGAGTCGGCGCCTTAGAGGAGTCTCGTAACCAAGACAGCCGTCGTCATCGGCTCTGGGCCGAACGGGCTCGCGGCGGCGATCACCATGGCCCGGGCCGGCTGGCAGGTGACCGTCCACGAGGCCGAGGAGACCATCGGGGGCGGCGTTCGCTCCGCCGAGCTGACCCTGCCGGGGTTCATGCACGACGTCTGCTCCGCGATCCACCCGCTCGGCCGCGACTCCCCCTTTTTCCGGGAGCTCGAACTGCCGATCGAGTGGATTCAGCCACCGGCGCCCGCCGCGCATCCGCTCGACGACGGTACGGCGGTCATGCTCGAGCGGTCGTTTCTCGAGACCGCGGAACGGCTCGGGGAGGACCGGGGGCGGTACCTGAGCGTCTTCCACCGGGTCGTGTCGGGCTGGCGCGACTTCGAGCCGGTCGTCCTCGGCCCGTATCCGCCTTCGCCCCGTCGCCTCGTCTCGGCATTCGACCTCTCCCTTGCACGCATGGGATTGGCGGGTGCTCGTTCTCTCGCTGAGCGGAAGTTCAAGACGGGCCGCGCACGCGCGCTCTTTGCCGGCAACGCGGCGCACTCGATGCTGCCGCTGGAACGACGGCCGAGCGGAGGCGTCGGTCTCTTTCTCATCGCAACCGCGCATACCTACGGATGGGGGTTTCCACGCGGAGGATCCCAGCGGCTCGCCGATGCGCTCGCCGGCCGTCTCCAGGAGTTGGGCGGCGAGATCCGGACAGACAGCCCCGTCGACGAGCTGCCGCGTGCCGACGCGGTGCTCGCCGACGTCGTACCGCGCGAGCTGCTCCGGATTGCCGGCAACCACTTTCCGGCCCGCTACGCGCAGGCGCTTCAGCGCTACCGGCACGGGCCGGGCGTCTTCAAGCTCGACTGGGCGCTCGACGGTCCGATTCCGTGGGCGGCCGACGAGTGCGGTCGGGCGGGAACCGTCCACCTCGGCGGGACCCTGGAAGAGATCGCCGCCTCCGAGCGCGCTCCTTGGCACGGCCGCCACGCCGAGCGTCCCTTCGTCCTGCTCGCCCAGCCCTCGCTCTTCGACGACTCACGGGCGCCGGCGGGGAAGCACACCGCCTGGGCGTACTGCCACGTGCCGAACGGGTGCAGAGATGACATGACCGACCGGATCGAGGCTCAGGTCGAGCGCTTCGCGCCCGGCTTCCGTGATCTGATCCTCGGTAAGACGGCTAGCGGGCCCGCGGATTTCGAGCGGAGGAACCGAAACATCGTCGGCGGCGACATCAACGGCGGGGCGATCGACCTCGGCCAGCTCCTCTTCCGGCCCGTGCGGAAGCGCGTCCCTTACCGGACACCACTGCGCGGCCTCTACATCTGCTCGTCTTCGACGCCCCCCGGCGGCGGCGTCCACGGAATGAGCGGGTACTCAGCTGCCTCGGTAGCGCTTCGCGACTTGACGTAGCAGAATTGCCGTAAGGGAGGTATGCCGATGCCGGCGTCTCTGAACGAGATGGTCGCGGATGCGAAGCGTGAGATCGAGCTGATTCCCGTCGACGAGGCCGCGACGCGACAAGCGCTCGTTCTCGACGTTCGCGAACCGGGCGAGTTCAAGGACGGCCATCTGCCCGGCGCGCTGCTCGTCCCGCGCGGGCTGCTCGAGATCAAAGCGGACGCGGAGCATCCCAAGCGTGAGCCAGCGCTCGAGAACCGGAGTGGGCCCGTGATTACGTACTGCACCGGCGGCAGCGGAGCGCGCAGCGCGCTGGCCGCACAGACGCTCAAGCGGATGGGGTTCGCGAACGTGGCGTGCCTCGACGGAGGGCTCGACGCCTGGTCGGCGGCGGGCAAGCCGGTCGACACGGGCTAGCGCTCGGCCGCTGCCGAGGGTCGACCTAGTACCAGTCTGTTACTAGGTGAGGATCAGCGCTGCGCGACGACCTCGAAGTCTGAGCCCTTCACGCGACCGAGCGTGTGCAGCTGATCGTTCGACCAGTGCGGGTCGGGCGCCCCGGTGATGTACCAGCTCGACCCGTTGTCGGCGACGAGCATCCCGTAGCGCTTGAGAGCGACCAGCACGATGCGCGCCTGCCGCGGGTAGCCGCTGACGTCGAAGCTCGCCTTCAGCCGCAGGCGCAGGCCCATCGGCGGCAGGCTCGGATCGTTCGAGCTGCTCGCAAAGTGTCGTGCCGGGAAGACATAGGCGCGCCGGGTGCGCTGGACGGTGAAGCGCAGCGCGTGGTCAATGACGCCCCGGCGCACCTCGTCGTAGCGCGCGAGCCCGGGGAGGACGGGCAGCCCGGCGGCGTCGGCGGAGGTCCAGCCGGCTGGCCTGAGCCGATTCGAGCGCAGGTTCCAGATCGCGCCCGAACCGGCGCGCCAGCCGCGCCCTTTCGGATACAGCGCATAGAGCTCGTAGAGGCGGCAGGCGCCGCGGTCGACGATCAGCGCGTGCCGGTCGCCTGTCGAGGAGCGCCCGCCTTCGATCTTCACGTTGCGCGGGATCGGATATGGGCCGCGGTCCGACTCGTCCGCGTACTCGAAGGTGACGCGCGACTTCGCCTGCCGGCGGCCGACGACTGTGATCGGAATTCCGATCGGCGCGCCCTCCCAGAGCCCCGAGCCGAAGTCCGCGTGCAGGCCGGTTCCGGCGCCGATCGACGAGACGATCTCGGCGGAGTTGCCCGCAACCGGGAGCGTGTCGACGCGCTGGTTCCAGGGGCTCGTCTTCGGGAAGACCGTGCAGCGGGGCGCAGCGGGCATGCGCAGCGCCTGCGCGGACGAGCCCCCGAGTGCGAGCGCGCAAAGGCCGAGCAGGGGGATCCGGCGATTCATCGCTCCGTTATCGACCGTCGAAGGGTCTCGACCAAGGGTCGACCTTCCCCCAAAGGGTGGACGTGGCCGAATGCTCGCGAATGACGTAGACGACGACGTGCGGCCGGACGATCAGCTGCTTTCGGCCCGCATCTTCGCCTTGTGAGCGCGCTTCGCTGCCTGGTAGCGCTCGAGCGCCTCGCGCGAGTCGACGTCCCCGAGCGTCGGATGCGAGGGGACGAGACCCTCCGCGGCCTGGACGCCGAACCGCTTGGCGAGCACCGACCCGAGCGCGATCACCTTCATCCGGCCGAAGCCGGGCAAAGCCTCGATCCGCCGGCGCAGCTCCGCCGAGTCGCCCGCTTCGCGCCAAAGCCGAGAGGCATCGCCGCCGTACTCCTCCTCGACGACCGCACACAGCTCCTGGACTCGAGCCGCCATCGAGCCGGGGAATCGGTGTACCGCAGGCTTCTCACGGAATGCGGCCTCAACCTCGGCGGGATCCAGGTGTGCGACGTCGAGCGTCCCAAGCCGTTGCTTGATCTTGAGGGGGCCGGAGAACGCGGTCTGAACCGGCACCTGCTGGTCGAGCGCGAAGCCGATCAGGAGCGCCAGCGGTTCGGTTGCGAGCAGCACGTTCGCCTCGTCGCTGTCCGTGTAGTGCAGTCGGTCGGGCGCGGCGATCACCATGAGTGCAGCCTAGCGCTCGAGGGCCGCCACGACGGCCTCGAGGTTCGCGCGCCAAACCTCCTCGGGCAGGGGCGGGAGGATGTCGTCCCAGATCGCCGCGAAGCTGCCGATGAGCTGTGGAATCCGGGCCGGGCGCGCCATGAACCACCAGTGCAGGTGCTCGCCTCCGTCGCCCCAGCGGCAGACGTGGACACGGCCGATCTCGCCGATCGAGCGGACGGCGCGCTCGATCCGCGCGATCATCACTCCGAGCTCGGCGGCGGCCTCGTCCGGGAGATCGCCCGGCTCGCCGAGGTGCTCGCGAGGCTCCAGCAGGAGGACGACGGGAAGGCCGGTGGGCTTGTCGAACGACCAGAGCCGCCAGCGACCCTCGGTCCAGAGATATTCGTCGTCAGCGGCGGCGCAGCGCCGGCAGTCGACACCGCCCTCGCCTTGCCGCGGCTCCTCGCGTTCGACCGGGGGTCGGAGCGGGCGAGGCTTCATCTGGCCCTCGAACGGAAAGGTGTCCCAGTCACCGACCGGCGGCATGCGCAGCGCATCGGCAGCGCGGGCGTAAAGCTCCTCGGCGGTCTCCGGCACGGGACGATGCTACCGTCGGCCGGTCGTGGAGTGGCCGGAATCGTTCTACGAGATGCGCCGTGGCGTCAACTGCTTCATGTGCGCCGAAGGCCGTCCGGAGGAGAACCCGATCGGCGTCCGCATCTTCGCCGGGAACGTCTCGGATGCCTATCTGCGGCGGGCGGACATTCAACGGGGTTACACGATCTCCACCTGGCGCGGGCGGCACGTCGCGGAGCCGACGGAGCTGGACGCCGTCGACGCGACCGCCTACTGGCTCGAGGTACTGCGCGTCGCGCGGGCGCTCGAGAGCCATCTGCAGCCGGTGAAGATGAACTACAACCTGCTCGGAAACTCGGGCCCGCACCTCCACACGCACTTGATCCCGCGCTATGCGGAAGACCCGCGTCCGGGTTGGCCTTTTCCGTTCCCGGAGGACGAGCCGCCGTTGCTCGACGAGGCGACGTTCAGGGCCGATGTCGACGCTCTCCAGGCCCTCCTCGCCTGACGCTCTCTGGCTAGGCTGAGGCCGTGAGCGCGCTCGACGTTTTCAGCTCGAAGACGCGCGCCTGGTTCGAGGGCGCTTTCGCGGCGCCGACGCCGGCTCAGGAGCTCGGCTGGCCGACGATCGCGAGCGGCAAGCACACGCTCATCCAGGCGCCGACGGGCTCCGGCAAGACGCTGGCCGCCTTTCTGTACGGGATCGACCGTCTGACCGACGCGCCGGGAAAGGGCCTGCGCCTCCTCTACGTCTCGCCGCTGAAGGCGCTGAACTACGACATCGAGCGGAACCTGCGCGGGCCGCTCGCGGGGCTCGACAGCACGCTCCGCGTCGCAGTTCGCACCGGGGACACGCCGCAGCGCGATCGCGCCGCGATGCTCCGCGAGCACCCGGATATCCTGATCACGACCCCGGAATCGCTCTACCTGCTCCTCACCTCGCGCGCCCGCGAGATGCTGAAGAGCGTCGAGACCCTCGTGCTCGACGAGGTGCACGCCGTCGCCGGGACGAAGCGCGGGGCGCACCTGGCGCTCTCGGTCGAGCGGCTCGACCGGCTCACCGGCGAGCCGGTCCAGCGAGTTGGGCTCTCGGCGACGCAGCGCCCGCTCGAGGAGATCGGCCGGTTCGTCTCCGGCGGCCGGGCGATCGAGCTCGTCGACGCCGGGCGGGCGAAGGAGCTCGATCTCCAAGTCGTCGTCCCGCTCGAGGACATGCGGGAGCCGGGCGAGTCGAATTCGATCTGGCCGTCGATCTACCCGGAGGTGCTGAAGCTCGTCGAGGAGCATCGCTCGACGATTGTCTTCGTCAACAACCGGCGCCTCGCCGAGCGCCTCGCGCTGCGGCTGAACGAGTTGGCTGAGAAAGAGATCGCGCGTGCCCACCACGGCTCGCTCGCCCGCGAGCAGCGCCTCGAGGTCGAAGAGCTGCTCAAGAAGGGCGAGATCCCGTGCCTCGTCGCGACCTCGTCGCTCGAGCTCGGCATCGACATGGGCGCGGTCGATCTCGTGATCCAGGTCGAGTCTCCGAAGTCGGTCGCGCGCGGCCTGCAGCGGGTGGGGCGCGCGGGTCACGAGCTGGGCGCCGTCTCGCGGGGCCGCATCTTCCCGAAGTTCCGCGCCGATCTCCTCGAGTCCGCGGTCGTCGCCGAGCGCATGCACGCCGGGGCGATCGAGGAGACCGTCATCCCGCGCAACCCGCTGGACGTGCTCGCCCAGCAGATCGTCGCCGTCTGCGCCGACGAGGAGATCACCGTCGACGAGCTCCATGATCTCGTTCGCGGGGCCTACAACTTTGCCGATCTCTCGCGCGTCCAGCTCGAGAACGTGCTCGACATGCTGGCCGGGCGCTATCCGTCCGACGAGTTCGCCGAGCTCCGGCCACGGATCGTCTGGGACCGCACTGCGGGCGTGATCCGGGGACGGGGCGGAGCGCGCCAGCTCGCGGTCACGAATGCCGGGACGATCCCGGACCGCGGGCTCTATGGCGTCCACCTGGTCGACGGTGGCGGCCGTGTCGGCGAGCTGGACGAGGAGATGGTCTACGAGGCCCGCGCCGGCCAGACGTTCATGCTCGGCGCCTCCACCTGGCGGATCGAGGAGATCACGCGCGACCGGGTGCTGGTCTCGCCGGCACCGGGGGTTCCGGGGGCGATCCCGTTCTGGAAAGGCGAGGGGCCTGGGCGGCTCTACGAGCTGGGCGAGGCGATCGGCAAGGCTTCCCGAGAGCTTGCGTCGCTGTCCGAGAAGAAAGCGCTCGAGCGGCTGACCGAGCAGCATTCGCTCGACGAGCAGGCGGCCCGTAACCTGCTCACGTTCCTCGGCGACCAGCAGGCGGCGACTGGGGCCGTGCCCTCGGATCGCACCGTCGTCGTCGAGCGCTTCCGGGACGAGATCGGCGACTGGCGGGTCTGCATCCTCACGCCGTTCGGCGCCCGGGTGCACGCGCCCTGGTCGCTTGCGCTCGGTGCACGCCTGCGGGATGCGCTTGGCCTCGAGGTGCAGTCGCTCTGGTCGGACGACGGGATCGCGATCCACCTGCCCGACGCCGACGCGACGCCTCCAATCGACGAGCTGATCATCGATCCGAACGAGATCGAGGAGCTCGTCATGGCCGAGCTCGGGGGCAGCGCCCTCTTTGGCTCGCGGTTCCGCGAGAATGCGGGCCGGGCGCTCCTGATCCCGCGACGCCGTCCCGGCGAGCGGACGCCGCTCTGGCAACAGCGCCTGAAGGCGCAGGGCCTGCTCCAGGTCGCCCGCAAGTACGGCTCCTTCCCGGTCATCCTCGAGACTTACCGCGAGTGCCTGCAGGACGTCTTCGACCTGCCCGCGCTCAAGCGGCTTCTCTCCGGGCTGAAGACGAGGCAGATCGACCTCGTCGACGTCGAGACCGCGACGGCCTCGCCGTACTCGACCTCGCTCCTCTTCGATTACGTCGCGAACTACATGTACGAGGACGACACGCCGCCGGCCGAGCGCCGCGCGCAGGCGCTCTCGCTCGACCGCGATCTGCTGAAGGAGCTGCTCGGCCAGGAGGAGCTGCGTGAGCTGATCGATCCCGGCGCGCTCGACGAGGTCGAGGCTCAGCTGCGAGGCGATCCGAGGAACGCCGACGAGCTGCACGACGTGCTCCGGCTGCGCGGCGATCTGCGCCCCGGCATGTTCGAAGCTGGGCTGGCAGAGCCGCTGCTTGCCGAGCGGCGGGCCATCACGCTGAGAGTTGCCGGCGAAGAGCGTCTCGTGGCGGCAGAGGACGCCGGCCGCTACCGCGACGCGCTCGGCGCCATGCCGCCGGGCGGCTTGCCCGAGGCGTTCCTCGAGAGCGCGCCTGACGCGCTTCAGAGTCTTGTCGCGCGGTTTGCCAAGGGCCGGGGGCCGTTCACGAGCGCGCAGGCGAACGATCACTTCGGCGTCGACGTCGAACCGGTGCTGCGCGAGCTCGAGCGGGAGGAGCGCATCGTTCGCGGCGAGCTCCGACCCGGTGGCACCCAACGCGAGTGGTGCGATGCCGACGTTCTGAGACGCCTTCGACGTGCCTCGCTCGCCGCGCTCCGCAAGGAAGTCGAGCCCGCCGAGCAGGCAACTCTCGGGCGCTTCTTGCCAAGCTGGCACGGGATCGACCGCCGGGCGAGCCTGCGGGAGGCGCTCGTGCCGCTCCAGGCGCTCGCGCTTCCTGTGTCACTCTGGGAGTCCGAGGTGCTGCCGCGCCGCGTGCCGAGCTACCAGGCGGCGCAGCTCGACCAGCTCTGCGCGACCGGCGAGCTCGTGTGGGTCGGGGCCGGCCTCGACCGGGTCGCGGTTTACTTCCGCGAGGACGCACCAGCGTTGGGACAGGTACCCGCCGCCGAGCGGCCGGAGAGGGAGACTCACGACCGCCTTCGCAACGTCCTGGGCCGCGGTGCCGAGTTCTGGTTCGACCTACTCGCTGCAACCGGCCTCGAGGCCGAAGAGGCTCTACCTGCGCTCTGGGATCTCGTCTGGGCCGGCGAGGTCACGAACGACGCGTGGACGCCCTTGCGCGCCGGCCGCCGCTACGGCGTGCCGAAGCCGGAGCGGCGACCAAGGCGCTTCTCGCGGCGGCGCGCGACCGGAATCACCGCCACGCAAGGCCGCTGGTCGCCTACGGACCGTCTCTTCCAGCCAGGTCCGGTGTCAGACGCCGGACAGGTCCCGGATCGGCGAGCGCTCGCCGAGTTGCTGCTCGAGCGGCATGGGATCGTGACCCGCGACAGCGTTCGGGCCGAGGGGATCTCCGGGGGCTACAGCGCGGTCTATGGAGAGCTGAAGGCGCTCGAGACTCTGGGTCTCTGCAGACGCGGCTACTTCGTCGAAGGCCTCGGCGGCGCACAGTTCGCCCTCGGCGGGGGCGTCGAGCGGCTGCGCGAGCTCAGGCCGAAGGAAGGCGAGGAGCCGGAGGCGTTCGTGATCGCTGCGGCCGACCCGGCTCAGCCCTACGGCGCCGGGCTCCCGTGGCCCAAGCGCGCAGGCGGGCGGGCGGCACGCGTTGCCGGCGCCCAGGTCGTCCTCCTCGGCGGGGAGCCCGCGCTCTTCGTCGAACGCGGCGGCCGCTCGATCGTCTCGCTCCGTGAGCCCGACGATGCGTGGCTCCGGCCGGCGCTCGCGGCTCTCGTCGAGCACGTCAAGGATCGGCGCGGGAAGCGTCTCGCGGTCGAGCGCTTCGACGGCGAGCCGGTGGGCGAGACCGAGCTGATGCCGCTCCTGCTCGAGGTGGGGTTTCTGGCCGGGCCGCGGCGCGCGGTGCTACGTCCCTAGCCGTCCGAGCACGAGCCCGAAGACTGCGTGGCGAAAAGTCGCCTGCGCGAACGCTCGCCGATGAAGGAGACGTGCGACTCCCGGTGCGCCACGCGCCGGATGAAAGCGGTCGACGAAATAGCCCGTCGGGAAGAGGGCGAGATGCTCAAGGAGGGCCATTTCAACGGCGACTCGCCGCGGGTTTCGCGCCAAGCGCTGCGCCACTTCGTGGTAGACCAGGCCGAAGAGGGCGCCGTTGACGGCGTGGAGCGCAAATCCGATCGGCTGCCAGCCGGACCCGCGAGTGAACGCCTTGCCGAGGACGGCGACGTCCGAGTAGTCGTAGCGAAAGAGCCGCCGATCGACGGGCTCGAGCGCGCCCCAGACGATCGCGGCCGCCGCGCCCGCTCCTGCTGCTCTCCATCGTGGATGCATACGCTTGAACCATGCCCGAAGGGGATGCCCTTCATCGCGCGGCCCGTCGACTCCAGGTTCTCGTCGGCGAACGGCTCGAGGTCGAGACGCCGCATCCGCGTGCGCGAGTGACGAGGGTCGCGGAGCGGCTCGACGGACGGAAGCTGCTCGGTGTCGAGGCGGTGGGGAAGAACCTCCTGCTGCGCTTCGAGGACGGGCTCGTGCTGCGGAGCCATTTGCGCATGAGAGGCCGATGGCAGGTCCTGCCGCGGAACGGGACGCGCCGGGGCACACCATGGCTCGTCCTCCGAGGGACGGAATCGGAGGCGGTGCTCTGGAACGGCCCAGTGCTCGAGCTCGACGACAGCCGCGTCCGCAGCCTCGGGCCGGACATCCTCGCCAACCCGCCCGACCTCGACGTGATGGTTGCCAAGCTCCGTGGGGCCGATCCTCGGACGGCGATCGGAGAAGCGCTCCTCGACCAACGTCTCGTCGCGGGGATCGGCAACCTCTGGCGGGCCGAGGCGCTCTGGCGGGCGCGAATCTCGCCCTGGCGGCCGCTCGGTGAGCTCCGAGACGAGGAGCTTCGCGCAGCTCTCGGCGAGGCCGCGCGCCTGATGCGCGGGTCGCTCGATTCCGGGCTGAGGGTGCGGGCGGTGTACCGGAAGGCCGGTCGTCCTTGCCCGCGCTGCGGGTCTGCGATCCGCTCGCGGGGCCAGGGAGATCAGAACCGCATCGCCTACTGGTGCCCGGAATGCCAAGGAGGAGAGCCGGCGGGCGCCTGGTAACGGAAAGGGTGCGCGCTCCGCACCTTCACTCCGTCCTGCGCGGCTTTTGCCTCGGCGCCTTTGCGTACTTCGTTCGCGAGGTCGAGGAGGGTGCCGAGATCCAGTTCGTCTTCGAGGAGCACGACTCGCGCGGCCGGCCGACGCTCTACGAATACAGGCCGCTCGTCCGCAACTTCGTCGAAGCGCGAGGCGGGAGGCTGCTGGCGCTGGGCGACACCGGTTTCGCGCTGGAGGCGCTGCGGCAGGAGCCGGCTGCGGCGATCTACGCGCGGGCACACGCGGGAACCCGCGCAGAGCATGCGCTCTTTCGTACCGTGCTCTTGCCCCTCCTCGAGGACGTCGCCGATGCCTGCGGCGGGTTCGACTGGGACGACGATGCTTTCGACCGCGCCTATGCGAAGCTCGAGCAATCCCTCTTCGGCAAGGAGCGCTCCTATGCGGCCGTGGCGCCTCTCATTGGTCTCGAAGCGGGCGGCATCGTCGAACTGGACGGAGGCCTGAGAGTCCGGCACGCCGCGGACGGCGAGCTCGCCGCGCACTGGCCCGACGCGGCTCGGCTCGCTCCGGAGAGCTTCGGCCGAGAGCCGGACCGGATGTGCGTGCTCGAGCTTGAACGCTCGCTTCCCGCCGGGGGCGCGGAACCGCCCGACGCCCCGGGAGAGATCGCAGACGCTGTCACGGCCCTTCGCCTCGCGACTGCAGGGCCGATCGCGGCCGGCCCGGTCCTCTTCGAACGTCTCGACTGGCGCCCGTACGGGGTGCGCCCGGTCCTGCCGATCGCTGCCACCCAGCCGCCGGGCGCGCCGATCAGACTCGACTCGATTCGGGGTGGGGTTGCGCGTGAGCTTCGTGGAAAGCTTGCGGCCGCCGACGAGGACCGTGAGCTGGGCGAAGCACTCGACAGCTGGGAGCTCTCGCTCTTCCAGGAGCTGCCGTTTCGCGCGGAGCAGCTTCGCTCGGCACTCGAGGCGCTGCTCGGAGGAGGCGACGGAGCGTGGGCCGCCGCGCTTCGAACCGCGGTGCTCCTGGGTGAGACGGGACGCGAGCGTGCAGCCTGTCTCGACGCGCTGCGCCGGCCGGGGGAAGGCGCCGCGGCCGACCTCGTTCGGCGGGCGCTCGTGGAGACGATCGGACGCGGCAGCCGCCGGCGCCTCATCGGCGAGCTCGACGAGTCGCTGCTCGGGGTGCGGCCGAGGCTCGACGCTCGTGTCGCACACGCGATCGCCAGCTGATTCGGACTCGGCACAGTTTCGACACCGTCTGCGCGCTAGCGTGGAGGCGGTGGAGAAGGCGCGCGCAGTCTTGGAACGGCTCGACCGGATCGACGGCCTGCGGGAGGAAGACGCGACCGCGGCGGTGCTCCTCGAGGAGGTTCGAGCGCTGCTCAGCGAGGCGGAAGAATGGGTTCGCGAGGAGCCGGCTGAGCGCGCCGCCAAGGCGCTCGAGCGCTCTCACGAGGCGCTCGCGGCGGGCGAGCGGGAATCTGCAAACGTCCTCGTGGGACGTTAGTGCCCCTTCCGGCAATACAGACCGGCTTCTGGCCCGCGATCACGCGGCTCTGGCTTGGTGCTCGCGACCGAGAAGCTCGGCGGCAACACCGGAAGGGGCACTAGACCCCGAAAACGCCCGGAAAATCGGGCGATTCCTATTCGGAGTCGGGATTTTCCTGCACAATGGATGCGTGCAGGACTGCACGAGCACCGGTCGAACTGAGGACCTCTAATGGGGCTGACACGCCTTCTTTCGCGACCGCATACGCGGGAACAGGAATCTGAGGAGGAGACGCCCCGGCAGGCGGACGTGATCGCGTTCGCGAATCAGAAGGGCGGCGTCGCGAAGACAACCTCGACACTGAACCTCGCGGCAGCGCTCTCCGAGGAGGACCACCGCGTCCTCTGCATCGACATGGACCCCCAGGGCAACCTGACGATGAGCCAGGGCCTGAACCCCGATTCCATCGAGCGCTCGATGTTCGACGTCCTCGTGCATCGCCTGCCGATCGAGAACGTGATCGAGCACACCGAGATCGACCTGGCCGTGTCTTCGATCGACTTGGCTGGAGCCGAGCTCGCGCTCTCGAGCATGATCGGTCGCGAGCGCGCGCTCGAGAAGGCGCTCGTCCCGGTGAAGGCGGAATACGACTACGTCCTCATCGACACGCCACCCTCGCTCGGCCTGCTGACGATCAACGCCCTCGTCGCGGCCGATCACGTGATCGTCCCGGTGCAATGCGAGTACCTCTCGCTGCGCGGACTCGTGCAGCTCGAGAACACGCTGGCGATGATCCGCGAGAACCTGAATCCGAATGTCGCGATCATGGGCATCCTCCCGACCATGTTCGACCGCCGTACGCTGCACGCGCGCGAGGCGGTCGAGATCCTCGAGGAGAACTTCGGTGAGCTCGTGTTCAAGACCCGAATCAAGAAGACGATCCGCTACGCCGAGGCCCCCGTGAAGGGCACCTCGGTGCTGAAGTACGACCCGACCGGCAACGCCGCGAAGGCCTACCGCGATTTGGCGAAGGAGGTTCTCAATGGCGCGAAAGCGCGCCAGCATGCGTGAGGGGCCGCTCGCGGAGCTCTTTCGGGCGACCGAGGCCGCGCAGCGCCAGCAGCCCGAGAAGCCCGAGCCTGAGCCTGTGCGCGAGCCGGAGCCGGTAGCGGAGTCCTTGCCGGGCGAGCCGCTCGAGGAGACCGTCGAGCACGCGCCGCCCTTCGAGCCCGTCACTCCCGAGCCCCCGCCCGAGGCGCCGGCTCGACCGGACCTTCGGCCCGTCGAAGAGCTGCCTCGAGTCGAGGCGTTGCCGGAGCCGGCACCGCGGCTCCATCGTGCGCCGCGCTCGGAGCCGGGTGCATACCTCGCAGTCATCCGCGTCGTCGGCGTCGGGGGCGCCGGGCTGAACGCGGTCAACCGAATGATCGACGCCGGCATCGCGGACGTGGAGTTCGTCGCCGTCAACACCGACATCCAGCAGCTGGCCCTTGCGGACTCGCCCGTCAAGATCCACATCGGCCGCGAGCTGACCCAGGGCCTCGGCTCGGGAGCCTCAGCCGAGCTGGGCCGGCAGGCAGCCGAGGAGTCCTACGACCAGATCAAGCGCGCGCTCCGTGGCTCCGACATGGTCTTCGTGACCGCCGGCGAAGGGGGCGGAACGGGGTCAGGAGGTGCGCCTGTGGTGGCGCGAATCTCCAAGGAACTGGGTGCGCTCACCGTGGGCATCGTCACGCTGCCCTTCCATTTCGAGGGCACGAAGCGCCGTTCGCAGGCCGATGCCGGGATCGAGGCGCTCCGTGACAGCTGCGACACCGTGATCGTGATCCCGAACGACCGCCTGCTCGAGGTGCTCGACAAGAAGACGTCGATTCTCGACGCGTTCCGGATCGCCGACGACGTCCTGCGCCAGGGCGTCCAGGGCATCACCGACCTGATCACCATGCCCGGCCTCATCAACCTGGACTTCGCCGACGTGAGGACGATCATGGTCGACGCCGGCTCCGCGCTCATGGGTATCGGCTATGCGACCGGTGAGAATCGAGCCGTCGAAGCAGCCGAGCGCGCCCTGCGTTCCCCGCTGATCGACACCGAGCTCATCGGGGCGCGGGGCATTCTGCTCTCAATCGCCGGCGGTGACGATCTGTCGCTCTACGAGGTGAACGAGGCTGCCGAGGTCGTGCGCCGAGGCGCGCGCGACGACACGAACATCATCTTCGGCGCGACGATCGACGAGCGGCTCACCGGGCAGGTCTGGGTCACCGTCATTGCGACCGGCCTCGCCGGGATCGTCGGGGGTAGGAGCGCGACCCGAGAGCGCGGCGAGCACCGCGAGCCCGATCCGCTCGAGCCGCCGGCTTTCCTCACGGACTAGGAACGCAGTCCGCCGGCCCGGCACCGACCATCGCGGCGAGCGCGCGGCGAGCCTTGACCTTGAACTGCAGCAGGACTCGCCCGCCCTGGAAGGAATCGAGCCGGATCATCCCGTCGTCGCCACGCGTCACGCAGGCGCCGACCGCGCTCCAGTACGGGGAGTAGCGAATGGCAAGCCGGTAGCGGCCCGCCGAGCTGAGATTGAGAACGATGTGCGTCTGGGCGAGCTCGACGAGCTGTGCCGACCCCGGGCCGGTCACGATCGGCCGGGCGTGCGGCACCGAGAAGATCGTCATGTGCGGGCGCCGAAGAACGGGCACGAGGCCCGAATGGCCGCTCTGGATCAGGAGCGCTTCCTGCTTCGCGCTGTAGTCGGTGGGCGCGTCGGTGAGGACGACGTAGCGGACGCCGAGGCTGCGCAGCCAGTGGATGTAGGTTGGCCCGTCGAACTGCTTGTAGAGCACCTCGTTCTGCGGGAAGTCGTCCTGCCGGAACCATCCCCGGGTGAGCGGGATGTCGGCCCGGGGCAGGTAGACCGCAGCCCAGTGGCCGGTCGTGTCCACGACCTCGACGCGGTAGGACGGCGTGAGGTTCGCGCTCAGGAACTCGACGGCCGGCTGCCAGTAAGCCTCCTGCGCCGCCGGCTCGGAACGGGCCCGCGAATAGCTCCACGCGTGCGGGCTCAGATTCCAGGCCGCGGCCAGCAGGAGCGCGACCGCCGCGAGCGGCATCGGCCGCCAGCCGCGGAGCGAGAGCACCAGGACCGCGATCGGCAGCGACGCGAAGCGGATTCGGACGATGTTCTCGCCGAGCGGAGAGGCGACGACGAACGAGCCCAGGCAGGCGAGGCCGTAGGCAACGAAGAACCAGCGAATCATCCGCGCACGCTCCACTCGCCAGGTCAAGGTTGCGCCGAGACCGCAGAAGACGAGCACGGCAGTCAGCTCGAACTTCGTGAACGGATAGCGGCCGCCGTCCGGGAAGGCACGGGTGAGGAGGAACTCGACAATGCCGACGCCGCACACGATCAGCGCTGGGACGACCAGGAATCGGCGTCGCTCGAGCATCCCGAGGCCGATTCCCAGCAAGAAAATTGAGAGCAGCAAGAACGCGAGTGGGCTTGCCGCGGCTGTGAGCACGGCGAGGATCCCGAATCGCCATCGCTTTCCGGCCTGCAGAGCCCAGAGTGCGAGCAGGCCGAGCGCAAAGCCGAGCGCAAAGGGGAACGCAGCTGAAATGACCAGGCCCGCCCAGACGACCGCGAACGTCCTGCTCGACCAGCGCGCCAGCGGGCCCCATTGCCGGCCGACGACGAACGCGAAGGCGAGGGCGGCGGTCGCGATCGAAGCGACGGCGAGCGCCTTGATCCCGAAGAGCGCAGCCAGCGGGTAATAGAGGACGCTGTAGGTGACGAAGCTGTAGCGGCCTCCGTACCAGAAGTTGTTCCAGAGCTGGAAGCCGTCGTGGATGAAGACCGTTCGCTGGTAGACGTGGGCGGCCAAGTCGTTCCCGGGCGGGCCGAGCCAGAAGAGCAGGACTGCGAGCGAGGCGGCGGATCCGGCGGCGAGCATCGCCTCGCGCAGGAGCGAGTGCGCACGGTACAAGGCGGGCGAAGCCTATCGCCCACAGCGGCGGTTTCGAGATGTTCGGATGGTTCGACCGGTCAGTTCAGACGGTCGCACGGGCGAAGCCCGCGCGACCTGATGGTCGGCGCCGCGAGCGGCGCCTCGGCGCGGAGCGTGCCCACTACGCTTTGGTCGATGAGAGGAGCGATTGCTGCCGGACACCGGCTGACGGCCGAGGCGGGCGCCGAGATCCTTGCGGAGGGCGGAAACGCCGTCGATGCCTGTCTGGCAGCTGCTTTCGCGTCCTGGGTCACGGAGAGCCCCCTGACCGGGCCTGGCGGCGGTGGTTTCCTCCTCGTCCATCGCGCCCGCGACCGCACGGACCGGCTGCTCGACTTCTTCACAGCCGTCCCCGGCCAGGGATCAAGCGATCGAGTCGAGCTGCACATGGAGTCGATCGACATCGACTTCGACGGTTCGTCGTCGCAGGTCTTCCTCGTCGGACCGGGCTCATGCGCCGTGCCGGGAGCAGCAGCCGGGCTCGAAGCGGCTCATCGACGCTACTCCTCTCTCCCTTGGCGCCGCTTGCTCGAGCCTGCAATCGTCCTCGCACGCGACGGGGTCGAGCTGACGCCGGCGCAGGCGTACCTGCATGCCATCCTCGACCTGATCCTGCGACATACGCCGGAAGGTCGAGCTGTGTACGGGGAGACCGGCAGGATCGCGGCCGGCGAGAGGCTCGTGATGAGCGACCTCTCCGCCACGCTCGAACGGCTGGCGGAAGATGGCGCCCCCGTGCTCTACGGCGGCGAGCTCGGAAGCGCCGTCTTGGAGCACCTTCATGAACGAGGTGGGCTGATCACGAACGCCGACCTGGCCGCCTACCGGGTCATCTGGCGCCGCCCGCTGCGCGTTCCGTACGAGGGCGACGCGTTCGTGTCCAATCCCCCACCATCGTCGGGCGGAATCCTCATCGGGTACGGGCTCACGCTCCTCGACCGCCTTCCGGCGAGCGCTGAAGCGGGCACTGCGGAGGCGATCGCTGCTCTCGTCGAGGTCATGGCCGAGCAATCGCGCGCGAGGGAGGGCACGTTCGCCGGCGACCTGCACCGAGGGGGGCTCGCGCGCAAGCTCTATGCAGAAGGAACCGTGCGCGACGCGTTGCAGCGCCTGGGTCGACCGGCACCGGCTCCGGGCGAGCAGGCCGGGGCTCCTGGGACGACGCACATCTCGGTCGTCGACGAGCGCGGCAACGCCGCGTCGCTCACCGCCTCGACCGGCTCCGGCTCGGGCGTGGTCGTGCCCGGGACAGGAATCCACCTCAACAACATGCTCGGCGAGTACGACCTCAATCCGCTCGGCCGCCAGGTGCGGCCCGGGTCCAGGCTGACGAGCATGATGGCTCCTTCACTCGTCCTCGACGACGAGCGGCCGCGGCTCGTCGTGGGCAGCGCCGGTTCGATCCGGCTGCGCGGCGCCATCCTCCAGATCATCGTCAACGTCGTGCAGCACGGCATGCCCGTCGAGGATGCGATTGCCGCGCCGCGGATCCACTTCGACGAGGGCCGGGTTCACTGCGAGGGAGGCTGCGACCAGGCCGAGCTCGACCGGCTCGAGGCGCTCGGCTACGAGCTCGTGCGCTGGCGGCGGCGCAACCTCTACTTCGGGGGCGCCTCTGCGGTCGAGCGGCTCGCGGACGGAAGCCTGGCTGCGGCGGGCGACCCGCGCCGCGGGGGGCACGGCATCGTCGTATCGGCATGAACGAGTGGCTGCTCGTGCGTCGCGCACTGCCGACGGATGCGAACGCACTCGCCGTCCTCGGCCGTGCCGTCGCGGGTGAGGATCAGCTCTGGCTGACCTACGGACGAAGCGCGTCGGACGAGCGCCGGAACCTCAAGAGCGTGCGCCGGGATCCGAACGTGGCCGTGTTCGTCGCCGAGACTCCCGCGGGTCTCGTCGGGCGGCTCTCGGTTGCGCGGGACAGCGCCCCTCAGAGCCACCACGTTGCCGAGCTCGGGCTCATGGTTGCCGCGAGTGAGCGGCGGCGGGGAATCGGGACCGCCCTGATCGAGGAGGCCGGGAAATGGGCGCGCGCCTCGGGCATCACAAAGCTCGAGTTGCACGTCTTTCCGCACAACGAGCCCGCGATCGCGCTCTACCGAAAGCTCGGCTTCACCGAGGAAGGACGGCGTCAGCGGCACTACCGCATCGGAGGCCACTACGTAGACGCAATCTTGATGGCCCTCTACCTGGATTGAACCGAAGAAAGTCCGGCGCGCTACGCGCGCCATGACGACTTTCTTGGGAAGAGTGCTCAATGGGTCCTGCCGCAGCGAGCGGAGGCGAGCAAAGCCCGCCTCCGCGGCGGATTAGGGTTCGACTGTGAGTTTTGCCGCGATTGCGGATTCCTTCTTCAAGCCGGCCGTCCGGGATCTGGTCCCCTACGAGCCCGGGAAACCGGTCGAGGAGGTGCAGCGGGAGCTCGGGCTGGAGCGCGTCATCAAGCTCGCCTCGAATGAGGGGCCGTTCGGGCCCTTCCCCGAGGCGCTCGAGGCGCTCGCTCGGGGTGCGGAGGAGTTGAATCGCTATCCGGACGGCGGCGCCTACCGGTTGCGGGCGGCGCTCGCCGAGCGGCACGACGTTCGCTTCGAGGAGATCGCGCCCGGCGCAGGCTCGGACGGGATCGTCGACTACCTCTCGCAGCTCGCGCTCGATCCGGGCGATGAGATCGTCTGCGGCTGGCCGTCGTTCCCGAGCTACGTCATCGACGCTCTGAAGCTCGGCGGTGTTCCGCGCACGGTCCCGCTGCGCGAGCACCGCTACGACCTCGAGGCCATGCTCGCGGCCGTCGGCCCACGGACGAAGATCGTCTACGTCTGCCACCCGAACAACCCGACGGGGACGATGAGCACGCGCGCCGAGCTCGATGCGTACTTTGACGCCGTGCCCGAGGACGTGTTGACGGTGCTCGACCAGGCCTATTTCGAGTACATCGACGACCCGGATTACGCAGACGGGCTGGACTACCTGAGGACGGGCCGGAAGGTGGTCGTCCTGCGGACCTTCTCGAAGATCTACGGGCTCGCCGGGCTCCGCGTCGGCTACGCCGTCGGTCCGTCCGAGCTCATGACCGCGATCGGCAAGGTGCGCCGAGCGTTCGACGTCAACGCCGCGGCCCAGGTCGCCGCGCTCGCGAGCCTGGACGGCTCGGACGAGCTGGCGCGCCGCCGGAGCTTCAACGCCGAGGGTCTCGTCCAGCTAGAGCGGATCATGCGCGAGCACGGCCTCGACCCGCCGGGCCCGGTAGTCGCGAATTTCCTGTTCGCCGAGGTCGGTGAGGACGCGCGACCGCTCTTCGAGCAGTTGCTCCGCGCGGGCGTAATCGTGCGGCCGACGGGCGGCTTCGGCGCTGCGGGAGCGATTCGCGTCACGGTCGGTACGCCGGAGGAGAACGAACTCTTCGGTCAGGCGCTGGGGCAGATTCTCAGCGGCGCAGCGCAGCCTTAGCTCTATCCGCCAGAGCCAGACCGCCGTAGGCGAGCCGCGCGAAGCGGAGTTGCGCACGCGACATCTCCGGCGGCACGTCCTCACGCAGCAGGCGCGCCGCCGCCGAAGACGCGAGGTCGAAGCGGCCGTGCCAGAGCGCGACCTGGAGGCAGGCCGCGATCGAGTCCGCCGGCTTGCGCGTCGTGTCCTCTTCGCTGGCGGCACGCTCGAGGATCTCGGCCCAGCTTCGTTTGCCGTTCTGCGCGAGCGCGACGCGATAGGCGTCGGCGAGGGTCGTCTGACCGCTGCGGTAGGCGACCCCGACCCGGCTGACGTTGGGAAGGCCGGCAAGCTGCTCGTCGAGCCGCCTGGCCAACTCACGCGGCGGGCTCGGGCGCGAGTAGACGACCGGCGTCAAGAAGGTCGGATCCTCCGGGCCTACGAGCCACTCAGGCTGCTCCTGCGCGATCCGGGCCAATGGGGTGTGCGGGTAAACGCGCGCGCCCGCGGAGTAGACGACTTCGATCGACTCCGGCAGGGCCCGCACGAACTCGATCGTCTCCGCGATCGTCTCCTCGGTCTCGCCCGGAAGCCCGAAGATCAGCCCGAGGTCTGCCGAGACGCCGTGCTCGCCGAGCAGGGCGACGAGATCGTCGAGATGTCGCCGCCGGAACGGCTTCTGCGCGGTCTCGAGCAACGCATCGGCCGCGCTGTCGACGGTGATCGAGACATGGCCGTTCGTCTCGCGGACGAGCTCCGCAAACTCGGCCGAGAACGGGGTGGGGTTGAAGTACGCGCGCCACGTGAGGTGCTTCGCGAGACCGCGCTCGGCGATGCCTCGCAGGACCGAGATCGGGTGCCGTTCGTCCGGGAGGTTGAACTCGTCGTCCGCGAAGAAGATCGAGACGCGGCCCACGCCCCGGTTCCGCGCCCCCTGAACTGTCTGCTGGATCTCGTCCAGCACGGTCTCGAGCTCGCCGCTTGCATGCTGGCGGCCGAGGTTCGCAGCGGTGCAGTAGACGCATTGCATGGCGCAGCCGATCCGGGTCCGCACCGGGAACGAGTTCGCCGGTGCATAGAGCGGGTCGCGCTGGGTCGGGCCGCCGAAGCCGAGGTGGTACGCGCCGATCCCCTGCTCACTACCTCGCCGAACAACCCCGGGGACGCCGTCGAGGGGCTCTCCCTCGCAGATCGCCACCAGCGCCTCTTCGCCCGCGCCGACGACTCCGTAATCGACGGCGAGATATTCGAGGCACTCCTGCGGGCAAGCCGAGAAACCGGCGCCGCCGACCAGGACGAGGGCGTCGGGCGCAGCCTCGGAGAGCACCCGGCGCAGCTCGAGGATCTCCGGCAACAGGAAGCTGACGTCGATCGGCTCGTCCGCGGGAGCCTCCAACCGGTCGACGACGATGCAGTCGTCGATGATGCGGACGCCGAGGCCGATCACGTCCGGGAGGAACCGCTCCGCCGCAGCTCGAGCGGCGGCCAGTGGATCATCGGAAACGAGGTAGGGGTCGAGCAGCTCGACCTCGACGCCGGTCGAGCCGAGGGCCGTGCGCAGGCGCTCGAGCCCGTACGCCGGCACAGGCGTAACCCGTTGGAACGGATTCGCGTGAACGAGGAGGACGCGTCGGGGTAACCCGGCGACGGCGGGCCGGGCTGAGGCGGACATCGCCGCTCGAGTGTACCTCCGGTGTGTCATTTGTCCCGCAAATGCACGCTTCGCGTGCGGACTCCTCTAATCTGCGCCGAACGTGCTGGGGGTGTTCTCCGGAGTCCTGCACCGCCTCCTTGGGAGGCAGGCCGACCTGCTCCGGCAAGTTCGCGGCCTGCGACTGCTCTTCCTCGCCGCCTTCGGCTCCGGCATCGGCACGTGGCTCGCGTTCGTCGCGCTGACGATCGACGTCTGGGACCAGACGCATTCCGGGGCCTGGGTGAGCGCGCTCCTCATCGCCGACTTCCTGCCGGCGATCGCGCTCGGCCTGATCGTCGGGCCGCTCGTCGACCGCCTCTCGCGCCGACGGGTCATGGTCGCCGCCGACCTCGTGCGCTTCGTCGTCTTCTGCGCGCTTCCGTTCGCGAGCGGAGCGGGCCAGGTCGTGGCACTGGCCGCCGTGGCCGGCTTCGCGACCGGGTTCTTCCGGCCGGCGGTCTACGCGGGCCTGCCCAATCTCGTCAAGGATTCCGAGCTGCCGAGCGCGCAAGGGTTGATGCAGGCGTCCGACGCGATGACGATGGTGCTCGGCCCGCTCGCCGGCGGCATCCTCGTTGCCGCCACGAGCCCGGACTGGGCATACGGGATCAACGCGTTCACCTTCCTCTTCTCGGCCGCACTCATCCTGCGGATCCCGACACGCCTCCTGCAGGTGGCCCAGGCCGTGACCGAGGGTCACTGGCGCGACGTGGCGGCGGGCCTCGCGCTCATTCGCAGTTCGCGAGCTCTGCTGACCGTGCTCGTCGCCTGGAACGTCTGCATGCTCGGGAACGCCGGCGTCAACGTGGCCGAGGTGGTTCTCGCCAAGGTCTCATTCAACGCGGGCGACTTCGGCTTCGGCCTCATGCTCGCGAGCGCAGGGTTCGGGCTCGTCGTCGGGAGCCTGAGCGTCGGCTCCTGGGTTGAACGGCGCGACCTTCCGCGGGTTTACGTCTCGGGGCTCGGGATGATGGCGCTTGGAATCGGCGCCGCCGCCGTGTCGCCGAACGTGTGGGTTGCAGCCGTCTGCGTCGTCGTTTCCGGGGCGGGCAACGGAGTCGCGGTCGTGTGCAACGCGCTCCTCGTCCAGCGCGGAGCCCCGGACCGGCTGCGTGGCCGTGTTTTCACGGTGCTGATGAGCTCGAACTACGCCGTCCTCGGGCTCGGCATGGCCGCGGCCGGCCCGATCACGGACGAGGTCGGGGCACGTTGGGTCTGGGGCGGCTCCGCATGTATCTCCGCCTCCGCTGCGGTCGTCGGCTACCTCCTCGCCAGGGGCGTCGCGCAACCTCACGTTGTGGAGCCGGCGCGCGTGGCCGAAGCGGACGTCTGATTTGTCCAAGCGTCGCGAGTGGACGAGCGAGACGCTCGCTGCCGGCGTGCGCGACGGCGACCGGCGCGCGCTCGCGAGGGCGATCACGCTCGTCGAGAACGGCGACCCGATGGCTTACGAGGTCGTCCGCGAGGTGTACCCGGATACAGGCTCCGCCTATGTCGTCGGAGTCACAGGCCCGCCCGGGGTCGGCAAGTCGAGCCTGATCGCCGCCCTCGTCCGGCAGGTGCGTGAGACAGGCAAGACGCTCGGCGTGATCTCGGTCGACCCGTCGAGCCCGTTCTCGAAGGGCGCACTGCTCGGGGATCGCATTCGGCTCGCGGAGCACTTCCTCGACCCCGGCGTCTTCATCCGCTCGATGGGAACGAGAGGCCACCTGGGCGGCCTCGCCGAGGCGACTCTTCAGGCCTTGCTCGTTCTCGACGCGGCCGGAAAGGACATCGTGTTCGTCGAGACGGTCGGCACGGGCCAGAGCGAGGTCGAGGTGATCGGGATCGCGGACACCGTGCTGCTCGTGCTGATGCCGGGCTCGGGAGATTCGATCCAGGCGCTGAAGGCGGGGATCATGGAGATCCCCGACGTGATCGCGATCAACAAGAAGGACCACCCCGCCGCGAAGACGATGCTGAACGAGGTGCGTTCGATCCTGTCGCTCGACCGCGAGCGCGCGTGGCAGCCTCCGATCATCCTGACCGAAGCGGTCGAGGGCGAGGGCGTCGCCGAGCTGTGGGCAAAGGTGGAGGCGCACCGCGGCCACCTTCACTCTGAAGGGCTTCTCGAGGAGCGCCGCCGCAAGAATCTCGCCGGAGAGGTCTTCGCCGTCGCCTCTGCCCGCGCGAAAGCCCATCTCGAGCGCGCCGTCGAGCATGACCCCGAGCTGCAGCGCGTACTCGACGAGGTGCAGCGACGTGAGCTCGACCCCTTGACAGCGGTACAGGAGATCATGGACAAGGTGTTCAAGCTTGGCGACGGAAACCGCACCAACACTCGCTGACGTCGAGGCCGCGCGCGAGCGGCTGGCCGGCAAAGGAGTCCGCGTCACGCCGGTCTACGGATCGGAGACGTTCACTCGGCTGACCCGCCGTCCCGTGCACCTGAAGGCCGAGAACCTGCAGCGAACCGGCGCGTTCAAGATCCGCGGCGCAGTCAACAAGATCGAGGGACTGAGCGCGGAGGAACGCAAGGCCGGCGTCGTGGCTGCGAGCGCGGGGAACCACGGACAGGCCGTTGCCTGGGCCGCACGCGAAGCCGGGATCGAAGCCACGATCTTCATGCCCGCCGAGACTCCGATGGCCAAGGTCGACGCGACGCGCAACTACGGTGCGCGCGCCGAGCTGACCGGCGAGGCGTTTGAGGAAGCCCTTGCCGCCGCCCTCGCGTACGTCGAGGAGACCGGCGCGACCTTCGTCCATCCCTACGAGGATCTGGACGTGATCGCCGGTCAGGGCACGATCGGGCTCGAGCTCGCCGAGCAGCTCCCGGATGCGGAGACGGTCGTCATCCCCATCGGCGGGGGTGGCCTGGCTGCCGGGATCGGGCTCGCGCTGCGCGCCGTCAAGCCGGAGGTGAAGCTGGTCGGCGTTCAGGCCGCGGCCTGCGCACCGCTCGCGGGCGGCACCGAGCTCGGCTACACGATCGCCGAGGGGATCGCGGTCAAGCGTCCAGGCGAGCTGACGTCGGCGCTCCTCGGCGACCTGCTGGAGACGGTCGTGACGGTCACCGACGAGGAGATCAGCGAGGCGATCGTGCTTCTGATGGAGCGGGCGAAGCTCGTCGTCGAAGGAGCCGGCGCGGCGGCGGTTGCGGCGCTCGTCGCGGGCCGCGTGCCGGGAAACGGCCCTGCCGTCGCGATCCTCTCCGGCGGGAACATCGATCCGACGCTGCTGATCCAGGTCATGCGGCACGGCCTCACCCTGGCGGGTCGCTACCTCGTCGTCCGCACGCGGCTGGCCGATCGCCCCGGCGAGCTGATCAAGCTCCTGTCGCTCTTCGCCGAGGAGCATGCGAACGTCGTCTCCGTCGAGCACCACCGCGAGGGGATGGACATACCCGTCACCGAGACGGAGGTCGAGGCGACGCTCCTGACCCGCAACCAGGAGCATTGCGCGGAGATCCTCGAGGCGATGCGCTCGCGCGGCTACGTGGTCGAACGGCTCCAGTAGTCCTACACTCGGCCCATGCTCGTCTGCGACAACTGCGGCCGCGAGAACGCCGAGGACGCGCGCTTCTGCTCGAACTGCGGGAACGCGCTGGCGACCAAGCCCGCACGCGCTCGCGAAGAGCGCAAGGTCGTGACGGTCCTTTTCGCCGACCTCGTCGGCTTCACCTCGCGGGCCGAGCAAATGGACCCGGAGGACGTACGTGCGGTGCTCGAGCCCTACCACGCATATCTGCGCAGCGAGCTCGAGCGCTACGGAGGCACGGTCGAGAAGTTCATCGGCGACGCGGTGATGGCGCTCTTCGGCGCTCCCGTTGCGCACGAGGACGACCCTGAGCGTGCGGTCCGGGCGGCGCTTGCGATCCGAGACTGGGTCGGCGAGCAGAAAGAGCTCCAGCTGAGGATTGCCGTCACCACCGGCGAGGCCCTCGTCGCCCTCGGAGCCCGACCGAGCGAAGGCCAGGGCATGGCCTCGGGTGACGTCGTCAACACGGCGGCCCGTCTTCAGGTCGCCGCACCTGTGAACGGGATCCTCGTCGACGCCACGACGTATCGCGCCACGAGCCCCACGATTGACTACCAACCAACGGAACCAGTCGAAGCGAAGGGCAAGTCCGAGCCGGTCCCGGCCTGGGAGGTCCTCCAAGCGCGATCCCGGTACGGCGTCGATACGGCGCAGCTCTCCCGGGCGCCGCTGATCGGACGCGAGCGCGAGCTGGACGTGCTCGTCGACGCCCTCAACCGCGCGAGGGAGGAGCGATCCCCGCAGCTCGTGACCCTGGTCGGCGTGCCGGGTATCGGCAAGAGCCGCTTGGTCTTCGAGCTCTTCAATCATGTCGCGGCCGACCCGGAGCTGATCTCCTGGCGGCAGGGCCGCTCTCTGCCCTACGGGGACGGAGTCACGTTTTGGGCGCTGCGCGAGATCGTGAAGGCCCAGGCCGGAATCCTCGAGACAGACAGCTCGGGCGCGACCGAGGGGAAGTTAGGCCATAGCGTTCAGAGCCTCCTCGACGAAGACGTCGAGTGGGTCGTGCGGCATGTGGGGTCTCTCGTCGGCCTCGGCGATGATCAGGAGCCCCACGGCGATCACCGGGCCGAAGCGTTCGCGGCCTGGCGGCGGTACTTCGAAGCGATCGCCGAGAGCGGGCCGCTCGTGCTCGTTTTCGAGGATCTGCACTGGGCCGACGACGGGCTCCTCGACTTCGTCGACCATCTCGTCGACTGGGCGTCCGGCGTCCCGATTCTCGTCGTCTGCACGGCCCGCCCGGAGCTCCTGACCCATCGAGCCGGGTGGGGAGGCGGAAAGCCGAACGCCGCGACACTCTCTTTGTCGCCGCTCAGCGACGAGCAGACCGCCCATCTCCTCGCCGCGCTGCTCGAGCGCTCCGTGTTGCCGGTCGAAACCCAGGCGGCTCTCCTCCAGCGCGCGGGCGGAAATCCTCTATACGCCGAAGAGTTCGTTCGCATGGTCGCCGACCGAGACCTGGATGCCGCCCATGACGACCTGCCGCTGCCCGAGTCCGTCCAGGGAATCGTCGCTGCCCGCCTCGATGCCCTGCCTGAGGATGAGAAGGCGCTCCTTCAAGATGGAGCCGTCGTCGGCAAGGTCTTCTGGCTGGGAACGGCGGCTAGCATCGGCGATTTCGATCGCGCGGCTGCCGAGGAACTTCTGCACAGGCTCGAGCGCAAGGAGTTCATCCGGCGCGAGCGCCAATCTTCCGTTGCCGCAGAGAGCGAGTACGCCTTCCGGCATGGACTCGTCCGCGAAGTCGCCTACAGCCAGATCCCTCGTGCTCGACGCGCGGAGAAGCATCGGCTCGCTGCCGAGTGGATCGAGCGGCTCGGTCGTCCGGATGACCACGCCGAGATGCTCGCGCACCACTATTCGAGCGCTCTCGAGCTTGCCGGCGCCGCCGGCCTCGACACGG
>Ga0307278_10000029_pt1 | contig 73249 bp, 61 predicted proteins | sample ER_DNA_117_FD_194482 | JGI IMG/M metagenome (GOLD analysis project Ga0307278, IMG submission 194482) | Bulk soil microbial communities from the East River watershed near Crested Butte, Colorado, United States - ER_DNA_117 | ecosystem: Environmental > Terrestrial > Soil > Floodplain | place... | reverse complement strand
CCGACGGCCCTGGCGCGCTGCTTGACGAAGGTGCCGGTCCGTTGCAGGCCGAAGGCGCCGCTGAGCCCGCGCTCCAGCGCCACCACCATGCCGGTGCCGCTGTACAGCAGCAGCAGCAGGCCGACGCTAAGGGCCGCGCGGGCGCTGGTCTGCGCGCTCCGGATGCTCTGCTCGACCAGCTCGTGCAGGGGGCCGGGGAGGTTCGCGGCGGCCTGGGCGAGGATCCGGTCGCGGAGCCCGGTGTTGTTGCGCAGCACCAGGCCGAGGATGCCGACGGCGGCGAACAGCAGCGGGAAGATCGAGAAGAAGGCCGAGTAGGCGACGTGGACGGCCGCGACCGACCCCTCGGTCCGCTGGTACCGCCCGTAGCCCCGGGCGGCGACGTCCAGCCAACGGTGGCGCTCCCGCATGCCGGCGGCCCACCCGGCCGCCCGCGCCTTCAAGCCACGAGTCGCTGCCATTCTCCTGTCCGGGGTACGGTGTGCGGTAATGGAGGCCTTCCATTGGTTTGCCCCATCGGTCGAGCCAGGTAACCGGATCGCCTGGTTCGGCAGGGGAACCTACCCCGGAGGGAGCGGGTGAGCGAGCTTCGCGAGCCTGGGCGCAGCCTGGCCCGCTGCGGGGCGACCGACGTCCGGGTGTGGCAGGGCGACATCACCGCGCTGGCGGTCGACGCGATCGTCAACGCCGCCAACAACGAGGGCTGGCTCGGCGCCGGCGTGGCCGGGGCGATCCGGCGGGCGGCCGGGGACCAGGTCGAGCGGGAGGCGGTCGCCAAGGCACCCTGGGCGGTGGGGGACACGGTGCGGACCGGCCCTGGCCGGCTCGCCGGCCAGGGCGTCAAGGCGATCCTGCACGCCGCGGCGATGGCGCCCGGCCGGCCGGCCAGCGTCGAGGCGGTGGGCAGCGCCACCGCGGCGGCGCTGCGCCTGGCCGCCGCCGAAGGGCTCGGCAGCGTGGCCCTGCCGGCCCTCGGCACCGGCGTCGGCGGGGTCGACCTGGAGGCCGCGGCCGCCGCGATGGCGGCGGCGGTCCGCGAGCACGCCGCCGGCCCGACCAGCGTCCACACGGTGGTGTTCGCCCTCTTCGACCAGGCCGCGGCAACCAGGTTCGGCGGCGTGCTGGAGCGGGAGCTGGGTGCCGACCCATGAGCGCCGAGGTGGAACCGCAGGGCGAGCAGGGCGAGCAGGGCGAGCAGGTCGACCGGGCCTACCTCGCCGCGCTGCACGAGACGGCGCTGGGGCTGTCCGAGCAGGGCGGCGCCGGCGGCCTGCTGGAGCGGATCGTCACCTGGGCCGGCCAGGTCGTCGGCACCCCCCACGGCTACATCTGCCTGATCGAGCCCGGCGCGCGCGAGATGGTCCTGCGGGTCGGCATCGGGGCCTACGCCGACCTGGTCGGCCTGCGCATGCTGAAGGGCGAGGGCCTGTCCGGCCGGGTCTGGGAGACCGGCGCCTCGCTGGCCGTCCCCGACTACAGCCGCTGGGAGGGCCGGGTGCAGCGCTTCGCCGACGACGTCTTCCGGGCGGTGCTCGGGGTGCCGCTGTCGTCGGGAGGGATGGTCACCGGCGTCATCGGCCTGTCCCGGACCGAGCCCGGCCGGACCTTCGACGACGACGAGGTCGAGCAGGTCAGCCGCTTCGCCGAGCTCGCCTCGGTGGCGCTGGACAACGCGCGCCTGTACGCCGCCACCCAGCAGGAGCTGGCCGAGCGGCGGCGCGCCGAGGACCTGCTCCGGGCGACCGAGCGCCGCTTCCGCACCCTGGTGGAGCAGATCCCGGCGATGGTGTACAGCGAGGAGTTCGCCGAAGGCGGGTGGATGTACACCAGCCCGCAGATCGAGGCGATGTTCGGCTTCACCCCCGAGGAGGGCAGGGAGAAGGGCCACTGGAAGAGCCGGCTGCACCCCGACGACCGCGATCGCGTGCTCGCCGAGGACGCCCGCGTCGACGCGACCGGCGAGCCGTTCCGGATCGAGTACCGCACGCTTCACAAGGACGGCCACCCGATCTGGGTGCGCGACGAGGCGGATCTGGTCCACGACGACGACGGCACGCCGCTGTTCTGGCAGGGCATCGTGGTCGACATCACCGAGAGCAAGCGGGCGCTCGAGCGCGAGCGTGAGGTGACCCAGCGGCTCCGCGCCCTCGACAGGATGAAGAACACCTTCCTCGACGCGGTCTCCCACGAGCTGCGCACGCCGCTGGCCGCGATCGTCGGCATCGGTATCACCCTGGAGCAGAAGGGCGACAGCCTTGCCACGCAGGACCGCAACGACCTGTACACGCGGCTGGTGGTCAACGCCCGCAAGCTCAACCGGCTGCTCGACGACCTGCTCGACCTGGACCGGCTGACCCACGGGATCGTCACCCCCAAGCGCCGGCCGACCGACGTGGCCGCCCTCGCCAAGCGCATCGCCGAGGACTGGGGGCTGCTGAGCGACCGCCAGCCGCAGGTCGTCGCCGAGCCGGTCACGGTCTCCATCGACCCGGCCAAGGTCGAGCGGATCGTGGAGAACCTGCTCTCCAACGCCGCCAGGCACACGCCGCAGGAGACCCCGGTGTGGGTCAGGGTCGAGCGGTCCCCCAACGGCGACGGGGTGCTGCTGGCGGTCGAGGACGCCGGCGCCGGCATCCCCGAGGAGCTGCGCGACTCGGTGTTCGAGCCGTTCCGCCAGGGCCCCGACGCGCCCCCCTACGCACCGGGGGTCGGCATCGGGCTGACGCTGGTCGCCCGCTTCGCCGAGCTGCACGGCGGGAAGGCCTGGGTGGAGGAGCGGCCGGGTGGCGGCTCCTCGTTCCGGGTGCTCATCCCCGAGGCGCCGCAGGAAGGCTGAAGCTCGCGGTTATACTGCGTGCGGTCCCCAGGTTCGCTCAGCGGGAGGGCAGGGTGGAGCGAGCGCTCGTCCTCAACGCCTCGTACCAGCCGATCTGCGTCGTGCCGGTGCGGCGGGCGGTGGTGCTGGTGCTCAAGGAGAAGGCCGACGTCCTGGTGGAGGGCGGCGGCCTCGTCCGCGGGGCCACCCTGAAGCTGCAGGCGCCCAGCGTCATCAGGCTCCGGTACTTTGTGAAGGTGCCCTTCCGAGCCCGGGCCGGGCTCTCCCGACGAGCGGTGTTCGTACGCGATGATCACACCTGCCAGTACTGCGGAGCAAGGGCGGAGAACGTCGACCACGTCGTGCCGCGCTCGCGCGGCGGGCTCCACGTCTGGGAGAACGTGGTCGCCGCCTGCCGGCGCTGCAACAGCAGGAAGGAGGACCGCCTCCCCCACGAGGCGGGCTTCCGCCTGCGCCGCGAGCCACGGGCGCCCAAGGAGACGCTGTGGATCGTGATCGCCGTCGGCCGCGTCGAGCCTGGCTGGGCCCCCTTCCTGGGCCTGGAGGTGGACGCCGTCCCCGCCTGAGGCTGCGGTTGCCCGCTCGGGACCGGGTGGCTGTCGCCGGCCAGCGCCTGAGCCCGTGGCTGCTGCCGCTGCTCGCCGGGATGCTCGGGGCGGCGCTGGCGATCACCTTCCTGGCCCGCGAGGACGCCCGCGTCGGCCCCGCCACCGTGCGGCTGTCGGCGCGCCCGGCGATCCAGGGGTCGAGCCGGCTGGCGGTGCCGCCGTTCGGGTCGATGTCGGCGCGCACCCACCTCGGCCCGCTCGAGTTCCGGGCCAGCGTCGACGACGTCGACGTCGGCCGCCTCGGGCAGCTCCTGGACGGCGGCCAGGACCCGGGCGGCCCCCGCTTCGCCGAGCTGGAGGCGACCCTCGGCCCGCTGGAGCGCCAGGCGCGCCAGGCCGGCCGTGAGTTCGTGGTCCGCATCGCCCTGTTCGGCCTGCTCGGTGGGGTCGCCGGCGTCGTCCTGTTCCCCAGGCGGACCCGGCGGCGGGCGGTCCGCTGCGGCCTCGGCGGGCTGCTGGCCACCGCGGTGCTGCTGGGCCCGGCGCTGGCCACCTACGACGTCGGGGCCTTCCGCGAGCCCCGCTACCAGGGCGCCCTGGAGTACGCCCCCGCCCTGATCGGCGACGTCCGCACCGGGCTCGACCGGCTGCGCACCCTGCGCGAGGAGATGACCCTGATCGGGCGCAACCTGGACCGCGCCTACGCCGCCCTGGCGAAGCCCCCGGCCGACCCGGGCAACGGGACCGTGCGGGTGCTGCACATCTCCGACATGCACTTGAACCCGGCCGGCTTCGACCTGGCCGAGCGGCTGGCGACCCAGTTCGAGGTGGCCGCGGTGGTCGACACCGGCGACATGGGCACCTGGGGCCTGCCTCCCGAGCCGCAGATCGCCGCCAACATCCGCCGCTTCGACGTGCCCTACCTGTTCGTGAAGGGCAACCACGACGACGCCGACATGGTGGCGGCCGTCGCCGCCAACGACAACGCCCACGTACTGGACGGCTCCGGCGTCGAGGTCGCCGGGATCCGCTTCTTCGGGGTCGCCGACCCGACCTTCACACCCGGCAAGGGCTACCGCGTGGAGGAGTTCGAGAGGCTCAAGGAGGAAGAGAGCGTCGCCGTGGCCGACGCCATCGAGCACCAGGCCCTCCGGCCCAACGTCCTGCTGGTCCACGACGGGCGGCTGGCCACCTACGCCCGCGGCCACGTCGCCACCGTGCTCGAGGGCCACCTGCACGCCTTCGGCACCGAGGTCGTCAACGGCACCCGGACGCTGCGAACCGGCACGGCCGGCGCCGCGGGCCCGGACAGCCTCCGCGCCGCCGACCCGCCGCCCTCCACCGCCGAGATCCTCTACTTCTCCCCGGTGACCAGGCGGCCACTGGCGGTCGACCGCATCACGGTCGGACCGCTGGAGTCGTCCTTCTCGGTCGAGCGGGTGCTGCTCCCGGAGGGCGAGACGCCGTTCCGGCCCGACCCGGTGCCGGTGCCGCCCGAGCTGCTGCGGACGCCGCCGACCACGACCGGCCAGGTGATCGAGGTCCCCGACGGGACCACCGGAGGCTGAGCGAACCACCGCGTCGGTGGAGTGAAGTGGAGGCCGCCCCCTTCGTCCGGCCTGTCACGGTCCGTTCCCCCATGTGCCTGTTTTCCCTGCTCAACGGCCTCTCTGCGTGCTCTCTCATGCGTTGACGGTGGGTGGACGGTGGAGTAAAGTGGCGCCAAGTGGAGGACACAGGAGGGGGAGCGGCGGTGTTCATCGGCACCTACGACCACTCCGTCGACCCCAAAGGGCGCGTGATCCTCCCCCGCAAGTTCCGCGACGAGCTGGGGCAGGACATGGTCTTCACCAAGGGCATCGAGCGCTGCCTGTACGTCTTCCCGCTGGCCGAGTTCGAGGCCTTCGCGACCAAGCTGCGCAGCCTGCCCCTGACCGAGCGCCCCAGCCGCGACTTCGTCCGCGTGTTCGTCGCCGGCGCGAGCCAGGAGAGCGCCGACTCCCAGGGCCGGGTGGTGATCCCCCAGCCGCTGCGCGACTACGCCGGCCTCGCCAAGGACGTCGTGGTGGTCGGCCAGCTCTCCCGGGTGGAGCTCTGGGACAGGGCCGAGTGGGAGCGGTACGTGCCCGCCGCCCAGGCCGCCTACTCCAACGAGACCAACGCCGCCCACCTCGCCGACCTGGGGATCTGATGGTGTTGACCGCCGTGCGCCACCACCCGGTCATGGTCGAGCGGGTGGTCGAGCTGCTGCGCCCCCGCCAGGGCGGGGTCTACCTCGACGCCACCCTCGGCCTCGGCGGGCACGCCGAGCGGCTGCTGGCCGCCAGCGGCCCCGACGGCCGGGTTATCGGGATCGACCGCGACCCGGCCGCGCTGGCCCTGGCCCGCGAGCGGCTCGCCGGAGTGGGGGAGCGGCTGGTGGCCGTCGCCGCGTCCTTCGCTGACCTGACCGAGGTGGCGGCGCGGGCCGGCGTCGACACCGTCGACGGGGTGCTGTACGACCTGGGGGTCTCGTCGCTGCAGCTCGACGAGCCGGCCCGCGGCTTCAGCTACCGGGCCGACGCCCCCCTGGACATGCGCATGGACCCCACCAGCGGGGTCACTGCCGCCGAGGTGCTGAACACCTACCCGCGCGCCGAGCTCGCCCGCATCCTGCGCGAGTACGGCGAGGACCGCCACGCCGGCCGCATCGCCCGCTTCATCGACGAGGCACGCCGCCGCCGTCCCGTGCAGACCACCGGCCAGCTCGTCGAGCTGGTCAAGGCGGCCGTGCCGGCAGCCGCCCGGCGGACCGGTCCCCACCCGGCCCGCCGGGCCTTCCAGGCGCTGCGCATCGAGGTCAACCATGAGCTGGACGCGCTGCGGGCCTCGCTGCCGCAGGCCGTCGACCTGCTCGCCCCCGGTGGGCGGCTGGTGGTGCTCTCCTATCACTCCCTCGAGGACCGCATCGTCAAGCGCGCGCTGATCGCCGCCGCCGGCCGCGACGACCAGACGCCCGCCCGCTTCCCGGTCGCCGTGCGACCGCCGGCCCGGGTGGCGGTCCTCACCCGGCGGCCGGAGACCCCCACCGCGGCCGAGGTGGCCGCCAACCCGCGAGCCGAGAGCGCCAAGCTCCGCGCGGCCGAGAAGCTGCCGTCCAGCACCGAAGCCACAGGGGGGCAACCATGAGCAGCGCCGCACGCGCCACCCGGCCCGTCCGCGAGCAGCGAGCGAGCCTGCGTGCCATCATCCCGGTCAGCCGGGTCCCCCGCCTGCCGTTCCTGCTGCTCACCCTCGCCGTGATGGTGGTCGGCGTGCTCGGCCTGGTCGCCCTCAACGTCAGCGTCAACCAGCAGTCGTTCGAGATCAGCAGGCTGCAGCGCGAGAACCGCGCCGCCGAGACCCGCTGGACCGCGATGCAGGCCGAGGTCGACCGGCTCAAGGCGCCTTCGCGCATCGCCAAGGCGGCCAGCGCCGCCCACTTGGTCCCGGCCGGCCGGGCGCGGGTGGTCGCCTGGCCGGGCTCCCGGGTGCGCGGCCGCGGCTCGGCCTCCCCGGGGGCGGCGACTTCCCCCGCCGCTCCCGGGGCTGGCCGCGTCGCCGGGGGCGACGACCAGTCCGGCTGGACGCTCGGCGACCCGTTCCCGCTCAAGCGCTACCTGGCCGAGCCCTGATCCTCGGCCGGCACGGCCGCGGCGGACGCACTGGAGGGGGGAAGCGATGCCGCAGGGGAGAGGGACGACCCGCCGGCGGCCGGCATCCGCCTCGCGGAAGGCGAGCCCGCCGCGCCGGCGGCCGCCGGTCAGGTACCGGCGCCGGGTGCGCCGCGGCAGCGCCCGCCGGCGGCTGCTCGCGCTGCTGGTGGTGAGCGTCCTCGCCTTCCTGGCGATCTCTGGCCGGCTGATCGTGCTGCAGGTGCTGGACGCCGGCTCGCTCGACCAGGCGGCCGCCAAGCAGCGGCTGCACGCCATCGAGCTGCCGGCCACCCGCGGCCGCGTCTTCGACCGCGACGGCGACGATCTCGCCCTGTCGGTGCCGGCCAGGATCGTGTACGCCCAGCCCCGCCTGGTCCGCGACCGGGCCGACACCGCCCGCCGGCTCGCCCCCGTGCTGCGCCGCTCGCGGGCCTGGGTCGCGGGCCGGCTCGACTCGCGGACCCCGTGGGTGTACCTCGCCCGCCGCCTGTCGGTCGCGCGCGGCAACCGGGTGGCCGCCCTCAAGTTGCCCGGCATCGGCGTGCTCGCCACCACCGTCCGCAGCTACCCCTCCGGCAAGGTCGCCGCCCAGGTGCTCGGCTTCGTCGGCGACGACGGCAAGGGCCTGGCCGGGGTCGAGCAGCAGTACGACGCCCTGCTGCGGGGCCACCCCGGCCAGGTGCGGCTGGAGCGCGACCCCCACGGCCGCGCCATCCCCCAGGTCCAGCAGGAGCTGGAGCGGGCGGTGCCCGGCACCGACGTGGTGCTCACCATCGACCAGCACCTCCAGTACGTCGCCGAGCAGTCCCTGGCCAGGGCCGTGCGCCAGTACCACGCCAGGGCCGGCTCGGTGCTGGTCATGGACCCGCGCAACGGCGAGGTGCTGGCCATGGCCAACCTGCCCACCTTCGACCCCAACCGGTTCGCGCGCAGCACCGCCGAGGGCCGCAAGAACCGCGCGGTCACCGACGTCTACGAGCCGGGCTCCACCAACAAGACGCTCACCGCGGCGGCGGCCCTCCAGCACCGCGTCGTCACCCCACGAACCCGGGTCACCGTCCCGCCGGCGCTCGAGCTGTGCCCGGGGGTCAAGACCTTCCACGACGCCCACGAGCACGGCACCGAGGTGCTGTCGTTCGCCGAGGTGGTCGCGCGGTCGTCCAACATCGGCACCATCCAGGTGGCCAGGGCGCTCGGGCCGCAGCGGCTGGCAAGGGCCGAGCTGGACTTCGGCTACGGACGGCGGACCGGCATCGACCTGCCCGGGGAGTCGCCGGGCATCGTCCTGCCCGTCAAGGACTGGCGCTGCACCGACCTCGGCGTCAACGCGATCGGCCAGGGCGTGGCCGTCACCGTGCTGCAGATGGCCAGCGTCTACGCCACCGTCGCCAACGGCGGGGTGCTGATGGCGCCGACCCTGCTGCGCGGGACGGTCGACGCGGCCGGGCGCTTCGAGGCCGGCAAGCGCCGGCCCGGCCGCAGGGTCCTGTCGGCCGCCACCGCCCGCACCCTCAGCCGCATCCTGGAGGGTGTGGTCGAGGAGGGCGGCACCGGCACCCTGGCCGCGCTGGACGAGTGGCGGGTGGCCGGCAAGACCGGCACCGCCCGCAAGCCGGACCCCAAGCGGCGCGGCTACCTGGCCGGGGCCTACGTGGCCAGCTTCATCGGCTTCGCGCCGGCCGAGCGGCCGGCCGCGGTGGTCGCCGTCGTGCTCGACCAGCCGACGCCGATCTACGGCGGCGTGGTCGCCGCCCCCGTGTTCCGCGAGGTCGCCGGCACCGCCCTGCGCCGCCTGGGAATGCCGCCCAGCTTGCCGCCCAAGGCCGTGCGCTGATGCTAGGCTTTCGCGGGCCGCCTCCCCGGTGACCAGCAAGCAGCGAGTGGCGGTCGCAAGCGGGCGCCGGCGTTCCCGCCGCCGACCGTCCGAGCCGACGACGCGGGCCACGAAGTTCATGACCCTGACGCCCCGGCGCGTCCCGCTCGCACACCTCGCCCCGGCTGTGCGGGGCGAGGTCCGCGGCGACGGCGGGACCGTGGTCACCGACGTCGTCCTCGACACCCGCAAGGTCGCCCAGGGCGCGCTGTTCTGTTGCGTGCCGGGCAGCCGGTTCGACGGCCACGACCTGGCCGGCGCCGCCGTGGCGGCCGGCGCCGCCGCCCTCTGCGTGGAGCGGCCGCTGGACCTGGACGCCCCCCAGCTCCTGGTCGGCTCGGTCCGGGCGGTGCTGCCGTGGCTGGCGGACGCCTTCTTCGACCACCCCTCCCGCCGCCTGGACCTGGTCGGCGTGACCGGCACCAACGGCAAGACCACCACCACCTACATGGTGGAGGCGATCCTCCGCGCCGCCGGCCGCGCCGCCGGCCTGCTCGGCACCGTCGAGGTCCGCGTCGGCGAGCAGCGCCGACCGGCCGTCCACACCACCCCGGAAGCCCCCGACCTGCAGCGGCTGCTCGCCGAGATGGCGGACACGGGCGTGCAGGCCGCCGCCATGGAGGTGTCCAGCCACGGGCTCGCCCTCCACCGGGTCGACGCCACCCGCTTCCGGGCCGCCGTGTTCACCAACCTGACCCAGGACCACCTGGACTTCCACGCCGGGCTCGACGACTACTTCCAGGCCAAGCGACGGCTGTTCACCGCACCGTTCACGCCGCTCGGGATCGTCAACCTCGACGACCGCTACGGCCGGCTGCTGGCCGGGACGGCCGAGGTGGCGGTGATCACCACCGGCATCGACACCGAGGCCGACTGGCGCGCGACCGAGGTGGCGGCCTCGCTGGAAGGCGCCTCGTTCCGCCTCCGGTCGCCGGCGGGCTCGCGGCCGGTGCGGCTGCGGCTGGCCGGCCACTTCAACGTCGCCAACGCGCTCGGGGCGCTGGCCGCCGCCGACGCCCTCGGCGTCGACCTCGACACCGCCGTCGCCGGCCTGGAGGGCCTCGCCGGCGTGCCAGGCCGTTTCGAGCGGGTCGACGCCGGCCAGCCGTTCACCGTGCTGGTCGACTACGCCCACACCCCCGACTCGCTGGAGAACCTGCTCCGCGCGGCCAGGGCGGTCACCGGCGGGCGGGTCATCGTGGTGTTCGGCTGCGGCGGCGACCGCGACCGCGCCAAGCGGCCGCTGATGGGCGAGATCGCCGGCCGCCTCGCCGACGTCGCGGTCGTCACCTCCGACAACCCGCGCTCGGAGCCACCGGAGGCGATCGTCGCCCAGGTCGCGGAGGGCGTCGCCCGCAGCGCACCCGGCGGGGTCCACGTCGAGGTCGACCGGCGCGCCGCCATCCGCGCCGCCCTGGCCATGGCCGAGCCCGGCGACGCCGTGCTGGTCGCCGGCAAGGGCCACGAGCAGGGCCAGGAGCTGGCGGACGGGGTCAAGATCCCCTTCGACGACCGGGTCGTCGCCGCCGAGGAGCTGCGGGGCCTGCTTGGAGTAGGGCCGTGATCCCCCTCACGCTCGCCGAGGTCGCCGGGGTGACCGGCGGCAGGCTGCTGGACGCCGACCCGGACGCGGCGGCCACCGGGGTCGCCGTCGACTCGCGCGTGGTCGAACCCGGCCACCTGTTCGTGGCGCTGCCGGGCGGCCGCACCGACGGCAGCCTGTTCGCCGCCGCCGCCCTCCACGCCGGGGCCGCCGCCACCATCGCCCCGCCGGGCGCGGTCTTTGCCGGCCCGCGCGTCGAGGTGGTCGACCCGCTCGCCGCCCTGGCGGCCGTCGGCGCCGCCGTCCGGGCGCGCTCCGGCGCCCGGGTGGTCGCGGTCACCGGGTCGGCCGGCAAAACCACCACCAAGGACCTGCTCGCGGGCGTGCTCGCCAACCGGCTGCGGGTCGTCGCCAACCCCGCGTCGTTCAACAACGAGGTCGGCCTGCCCCTGACCCTCGCCCGGATCGAGCCGGACACCGAGGCCGTGGTCGTGGAGATGGGCGCCCGCGGTCCCGGCCACATCGCCGCCCTTGCCCGGCTGGCCAGGCCCGACGTCGGCGTGGTGCTCAACGTCGGCGAGTCCCACCTCGGCATGTTCGGCTCGCGCGAGGCCATCGCCAAGGCCAAAGGGGAGCTGGTCGAGGCGCTGCCGGCCGACGGCACCGCCGTCCTCAACGCCGACGACCCGCAGGTCGCCGCCATGGCCGACCGGACGGTGGCCGCCGTGCTCCGCTTCGGCCTCGGCCCGGCCGCCGCCGTCCGCGCCGAAGGGGTCGAGCTGGACGGCGAGGGACGCGCCCGGTTCCGGCTCCGCACCCCCGACGGGACCGCCGCGGCCCGGCTGCCGGCGCCAGGCGAGCACCTGGTCACCTGCGCCCTCGCCGCCGCGGCGGCCGCCCACGTCCTCGGCCTCGGCGCGGACGAGGTCGCGGCGGGGCTGGCCGGCGCCAGCCTGTCGCCGATGCGCATGCAGGTGCAGCGGCGCGCCGACGGGCTCACCGTCGTCAACGACGCCTACAACGCCAACCCGTCGTCGGTGGCGGCCGCGCTCAAGACGCTGGCGGCCCTGCGCCGCCCGGGAGGCCGCACCGTCGCCGTGCTCGGCGAGATGGCCGAGCTTGGTGAGGCCGCCGCCGCCGAGCACGACCGCGTCGGGCGGCTGGCCACCCGGCTCGGCATCGACCGGCTGGTCGGGGTCGGCGAGCTGGGCCGGGTGATGGTCAACGCCGCCCGCATGGAGGGCATGTGGCCGGAGGAGGCCCACGCCGCCGCCGATCCCGAGGCCGCCGTCGCGCTGCTCGGCCCGACCCTCGGGCCCGCCGACGTGGTCCTGGTCAAGGCGAGCCGGGTGGTCGGCCTGGAGGTGGTGGCCGAGCGCCTGCTCCGCCCCAGGAGCGGGGAGGGCTAGCGGCGTGGTCGGCATCCTCATCGCGGCCGCCGTGGCCCTGGCCCTGGGCCTGGTCGGGACGCCACTGGCCATTCGGGCCTTCCGCCGCCGCGGCCTCGGGCAGCTCATCCAGATCGACCTGCCGGACGCCCACCAGACCAAGCGCGGCACCCCGACGCTCGGCGGGACGGTGATCATCCTCGGCGCGGTCGCCGGCTACCTGCTCGTCCACGTGCTCAGCCGCGGCCGGGTGCCGTTCACGCCGGCCGGCGTGCTGGTGCTGGTGACCATGGTCCTGCTCGGCGTCGTCGGCTTCGTCGACGACTACCTGAAGATCCGCAACCAGCGCAGCCTCGGCCTGTCCCCGACGGCCAAGTTCGCCGGCCAGGCGCTCGCCGCGGTGGTGCTCGGGGTCGGCGCCTGGTACTGGGCGGACGCCTTCCGCGGCGTCTCGTTCATCCGCCCCCTCGGCGGCACCGAGCTGCACCTGATCCTGTTCCTCATCTGGGTGTTCCTGCTGGTCTCGGCGACCTCCAACGGGGTCAACCTGACCGACGGCATGGACGGGCTGGCGTCCGGGTCGACGGTGCTGGTGGTCAGCGCCTACGTGGTCATCGGCTTCTGGCAGTTCCGGCACCTCTGCTCGTTGCCGCCGATGAACGCGCCCGGTTGCTACCGCTTCCCCGCCGGCGAGTCGCCGCAGGACCTGGCCATCGTGGCCGCCGCGATGATGGGGTCCACCGCCGGCTTCCTGTGGTGGAACGCCCCTCCGGCGCGCATCTTCATGGGCGACACCGGCTCGCTCGCCCTCGGCGGGACGCTGGCCGCCCTGGCCCTGTTCACCAACACCCAGTTGCTGCTCGCCGTGCTCGGCGGGCTGTACGTGGTCGAGACGCTCTCGGTGATCCTGCAGGTCGCCTCGTTCCGGTTCCTCCACCGCCGGGTGTTCAAGATGGCCCCGATCCACCTCCACTTCGAGCTGTCCGAGTGGCCGGAGTTCACGGTGATCGTGCGCTTCTGGATCCTGGCGGGGCTGGCCGTCGCCTTCGGCCTCGGGCTGTTCTACGCCGAGTTCCTCGCCGCCGGGGGCACCGGTGGCTGACCACGGCACCGCCGCCTCCTGGCCCGTCCGCTGCCGGCCGGAGTGGTTCGCGGGGCTGCCGGTGCTGGTCGCCGGGCTCGGCAAGTCGGGAAGGGCCGCCGCCCGCCAGCTCGCCGAGGCCGGCGCCGAGGTGGTCGCCTGCGACGACAACCCCGAGCTGGACGCCGGCGAGCTGGCCGCCGTCGGCGTCAAGACCCACCTCGGGCCCGGCGCCCTGGAGTCGCTGGAGGGCCGCGAGCTGCTGGTGGTTGCCCCCGGGCTGCCAGAGGCGCACCCGCTCGTCCAGGCCGCCCTGGGCGCCGGCGTGCCCGTCTGGAGCGAGGTCGAGCTGGCGGCGAGGGTCTCGACCATGCCGCTGGTCGGGGTCACCGGCACCAACGGCAAGACCACCACCACCGAGCTGGCCGCGGCCATGCTGACCGCCTCCGGCCTGCACGCGGTGGCCGCCGGCAACGTCGGCCTGCCGCTGGTCGACGCCGTCCTGGCCAGGCGGCCGCCCGACGCCGTGGTCGCCGAGCTGTCCAGCTTCCAGCTCCGCTTCACCTTCACCCTGCGGCTGGTCGCCGGGGCCTGGCTGAACTTCGCCGCCGACCACCTGGACTGGCACCGCGACCTGGCCGCCTACGCGGCCGCCAAGGCCCGGGTGTGGGCCAACCAGCGGCGCGACGACTGGTCGCTCTACGCCGCAGACGACCCGGTGGTGGCGGGCCATGCCGTCTCGGCGCCCGGCACCGCCGTGCCGTTCGCGGTCGGTCGGGCCGCCCCCGGCGGCCTCGGCATCGAGGCCGGCATCGCCCTGTCCCGCATCCCCGGCCATGAGGGCGGCCTGTGGCGGGCGGCGGCCCTGCGCCTGCCCGGCCGTCACAACCTGGGCAACGCCCTGGCCGCCTCCGGGCTGGCCCTCGCGCTCGGCGCCCACCCGGCGGCCATGGCGCGGGCGGTGGCCGCCTTCCGGGCCGGTCCGCACCGGCTGGCCACGGTCGGGGAGGTCCGTGGGGTGGACTTCGTGGACGACTCCAAGGCGACCAACCCGCACGCCGCCGCCCGCGCGCTGGCCGCCTTCCCCCGGGTGGTGTGGGTGGCCGGCGGCCGCAACAAGGGGCTCCGGTTCGACGAGCTGGTCCAGGGCGCCCTCGATCGGCTCGTCGGGGTGGTGCTGGTCGGCGAGGCGGCCGAGGAGCTGGCGGCGGCCCTCGACCGGGCCGGCTACGACGGGCCGGTGGTGCGGGCCGCGTCGATCGGCGAGGCCGTCACCGTCGGGTTCGGCCTGGCCGAGGCGGGGGACACCGTCCTGCTCGCCCCCGCCTGCGCCAGCCAGGACATGTTCGCCGACTACGCCGAGCGAGGCGAGGCGTTCGCGGCCAGCGTGGCCCGCCTGGCCGCCCGCCAGCAGCAGGGAGGTGAGCCGCGTGGCAACCCGTGACGTGGCCCGTCGGCCCGCCAGGGCGGTCAGGCCCCTGCTCGGGGCCGGCTCCACCTACTGGCTGCTGCTGGCGGTCGTCGGCACCCTGCTGACCATCGGCGTGGTGATGGTGCTCTCGGCCTCCTCGGTGTTCGCCTACGCCCGCACCGGCGACTCCTACTCCTTCTTCAAGCGCCAGCTCCTGTGGGTGGTCGCGGGGCTGGCGGTGATGCTCGTCGCCAGCCGCGTCGACTACCGGCGCTGGCGGCGGCTCGGCGCGCCGCTGCTGGTCGGCGCCACCCTCGGGCTGCTGTTCGTGCTGGTCCACCCGGGCGCGGTGACCGCCTACGGCGCCACCCGCTGGATCTCGGTGGCGCCCGGCGTCACCGTCCAGCCCGCCGAGTTCGCCAAGCTCGCCCTGCTGCTGTTCTCGGCCGACGTGCTCGCCCGCAAGGCACGCCTGCTCGGCGACGTCCGGCACCTGCTGGTGCCGGTGGTGCCGCTGACGGTGGTGCTCGCCGCCCTGGTGATGCTCGAGCCCGACCTCGGCACCACCATGCTGCTGTGCGCCATCGCCTTCGGCATCCTGTTCGTCGCCGGCACCCCGCTGGTCCTGCTCGGCGGGATCGGGTCGCTCGGCCTGGCCGCCGGACTGGGCCTGATCATGAGCGCCGACTACCGGCGGGTGCGGTTCCTGTCGTTCATGGACCCGGCCGCCGACCCGCAGAACGGCGGCTACCAGTTCATCCAGGGCCGCCTGGCGCTCGGCTCCGGTGGGCTGCTCGGCGTCGGGCTCGGGGCGAGCCGGCAGAAGTGGTCCTACGTGCCCAACGCCCACACCGACTTCATCTTCGCCATCATCGGTGAGGAGCTCGGCCTGCTCGGCACCTTGTCGATCGTCCTGCTGTTCATCGCGTTCGCCTACGGTGGGGTGCGGGTGGCGCAGCGCGCCCCCGACCCGTTCGGCCGCTACCTGGCCGGCGGCATCACCGTCTGGATCGTGGTCCAGGCGCTGGTCAACATCGGCGCGGTCGTCGGCGTGCTGCCGATCACCGGCGTGCCGCTGCCGCTGGTCTCCGCCGGCGGCTCCAGCATGCTGGTGCTGCTGGCGGCGGCCGGGATGCTGCTCAACGTCGCCAGGCAGGAGGTCTGGCCGGTGCGCGCCTCGGTGCTGGCCACCACCGCCCAGGCGGAGCGGCGAGGCCGGCGCGGCCACGGCGGCGCGGCCAGCCAGCGGCCTGGCGCCCGGTCCGCCCGCGGCGGCGGCCGGCAGACACCCGCCCAGAAGGCCAAGGCCGACGCCGAGCACAGGCGCGCCAGGCCCCGGCCGCCCTCGACCCGCACCCGCAGGGAGGAACGACGATGACCGCGGCCCAGCACCTGTCATTGCTGGTGGCGGCCGCCGGGACCGGAGGCCACGTGTTCCCCGGCATCGCCATGGCCCGGACCGTGCTCGAGCACGACCCGGCCGCGACCGTCCGCTTCGCGGGCACGACCAGGGGCATCGAGACGCGCGTGGTCCCCGAGGCCGGCTTCGCCCTCGACCTGCTGCCGATCCTGCCCCTGTCCCGCCGGCTCGCCCGCGAGACCCTGCTCGCCCCGTTCGCGGCCGTCGCCGGCGTCATGGCCGCCCGCCGGCTGATCCGCCGCCACCGCTTCGACGTGGTCTTCGGCACCGGCGGCTATGTGACGCTGCCGGTGGCGCTCGCCGCCAGGCTGGAGCGGGTGCCGGTGGTCCTCCACGAGCCCAACGCGGTCCCCGGGATCGCCAACAAGCTGGCCGCCAGGGTGGCCAGCCGGATCGCGCTCGGGGTCGCCGAGGCGGCCGCCGCCTTCCCGGCCGGCCGCACGGCGGTGGTCGGCAACCCCGTCCGGCCCGAGCTGGCCCGGCTGGACCGGCAGGGTCTCCGCGCCGAGGCGCTGGCCGCCTTCGACCTGGACCCGGAGCGGCGCACCCTGCTGGTGTTCGGCGGCAGCCAGGGCGCCCGCCGCATCAACCAGGCCGTGGTGGCGGCCACCGGCCACTGGCCGGAGCCGGAGCGCGTCCAGCTCCTGCACGTCTGCGGGCGCCGGGACGAGGCCGATGTCCGCGCGGCGTGGGCGCTGGCCGACCCGGAGGAACGCGGGCTGCTGGTCAAGGTCGTGCCGTTCGTCGACCGGATGGACCTCGCCTACGCGGCCGCCGACCTCGCGCTCACCCGCGCCGGGGCGATCACCATGGCCGAGCTGACCGCCACCGGCACGCCGGCGGTGATGGTGCCGCTGCCGCACGCGACCGCCGACCACCAGGCGGCCAACGCCCGGGTGCTGGCCGCCGCGGGCGGCGCGGTGGTGGTCGACGACGCCGCCCTCGACGGCGCGAGCCTGGCCGGCGCCGTCGCCCCGCTCCTCGCCGACCCGGACCGCCTGGCCGCGATGGCGGCGGCAATGCGTGAGCTGGCCCACCCGGCCGCCGCCGAAGAGCTCGCCGCCCTGGTGGTGGAGGCCTCCGGCCGCGCCACCCGCGAGGCGTTCCTGGCCAGCAGGGCCACCCCCGTCGACCGCGAGGCCACCGGCTGGTTCGAGGCGGCCGCCGCCGGGGGCGGCCCGACGGTGCAGCGGCGCATCGACCACCGCTCCAAGCGCATGGAGGCCTACCCGCCCATCGACCGCGCCGCCCAGCCACGCCAGGGCGCCGCCCCATCCACCGGGGCACCCCCCGCTGACCGGGGGACCCCCCGGCCGGGCCCCTCCGGGGAGCCCGGCGGGCGCGGCAACGGCGCGGTCGGGCCGCCCGCCGGCCCGAGAGCGGCCGACGAGGGGACCGCCGAGGCCGGCGGCGACCCGCCCGGCGACGAGGGAGCGACCCGGTGACCGGGCCGGGTGCCGGCGCCGGCGTGGACCTCCGCGGCGGCGGGCGGACCGTGCACCTGGTCGGCGTCGGCGGCGCCGGCATGAGCGGCCTGGCCCGGCTGCTGCTGGCCGCCGGGCACACCGTCACCGGCTCCGACCGGGCCGAGTCGGCCACCCTCGCCAGCCTTCGCGCCCTCGGCGCCGACGTCCGCGCCGGCCACGACGGCGAACGGCTCGGCCGGCCCGACCTGGTGGTCGCCTCGGCCGCGATCCGGGCGACCAACCCGGAGCTGGTCGCCGCCCGCCGCCTCGGCGTCCCCGTCCTCGGCCGCGCCCAGCTCCTGGCCCTGCTGATGGCCGGCAAGGTCGGCATCGCGGTCGCCGGCACCCACGGCAAGACCACCACCACCGGCATGGTCGTCGCCATCCTGCAGGCGGCGGGCCTGGACCCGTCGTTCGCGGTCGGTGGCGACCTCAAAGAGACCGGCATCAACGCCGCCGCCGGCGGCGGCCCGCACTTCGTCGCCGAGGCCGACGAGTCGGACGGCTCCTTCCTGGAGCTGGCGCCCACCGTGGCCGTGGTCACCAACGTGGCGGCCGACCACCTCGACCACTGGGGCGACCTGGAGGCGGTGCGGGCCGCGTTCCGGTCCTTCGTCGGCCGGCTCCCCGCCGACGGCACCGCCGTCCTCTGCGCCGACGACCCCGGCGCCCTCGGCCTGGCGGCCGCGGCCCCCTGCCAGGTGGTCACCTACGGGCTCGGCGCGGACGCCGACGTCCGCGCCGGCGGCCTGGTCCTGGACGCCTGGGGCTCGCGCTGCACGGTGGAGATCGGCGGCGAGCCGCTCGGCGAGGTCGCCGTGGCCATGCCGGGGCGGCACAACGTCGTCAACGCCCTCGGGGCGATCGCGGCGGCCCGCGCCGCCGGGGCGCCGCCGACGGCCGCGCGGGCCGCCCTCGCCGGCTTCACCGGGGCGGCGAGGCGCTTCCACCTGCGGGCCGAGATCGACGGGGTCACGATCGTCGACGACTACGCCCACAACCCGCCCAAGGTGGCGGCCACCCTCGCCGCCGCGAGGCTCGGCCCGTGGAAGCGGGTCGTGGCCGTGTTCCAGCCGCACCTGTACTCGCGCACCCGGCTGTTCGCCGACGACTTCGGCCAGGTGCTCGCCGCCGGCGCCGACCTGGTGGTGGTCACCGACGTGTACGCGGCCAGGGAGGACCCGGAGCCGGGGGTGGACGGCGCCCTGGTCGCCGACGCCGTCCGCCGCGCCCGACCCGACCTCCGCTGCCTCTACGTCCCGGACCGGGCCGGGCTGGCCGCGCCGGTGGCCGCGCTGCTCGAACCCGGTGACCTGCTGCTCACCCTCGGCGCCGGCGACATCACCACCCTGGCCGACGAGGTCGCCCCCCTGCTCACCGCCGCCGCCCACGGAGCCGCGCGCCGGAGGGGTCCGGGGAACCCCGAGGGGGTGCCCCGGTGGATCGGGAGGGGTCCGGGGAACCCCGAGGGGGTGCCCCGGTGGATCGGGAGGGGTCCGGGGAACCCCGAGGGGGTGCCCCGGTGAATTGGGCCCGGGCCGGGGACGGCTGGCCGCCCATGCCGGCACCGGTCGGGCCGGTGGACGCCGGCGCGCTGGAGGCCGCCGCCGCCGAGCTGGCCGACCGCTGCCCCGGCCGCGTCAGCCGCGACCTGCCGCTCGCGCCGATGACCACCTTCCGGCTCGGCGGCCCGGCGGCCCTGTTCCTGCGCGCCGAGCACGACGCCGACCTCGCCGCGCTCGCGGGGGTGCTGGCCACCACCCGCCTGCCGCTGCTGGTCGTCGGCCGCGGGTCCAACCTGCTCGTCGCCGACGCCGGCTGGCCGGGCGTGGTCCTCCACCTCGGCCAGCGCTTCCGCGCTACCCGGGTCGACGGCACCGAACTCGAGGCTGGTGGCGCCATGCCCCTGCCGGGCCTGGCGGCCCGCTCCGCGGCCGCGTCCCTCGGCGGGATGGCGTTCGCGGTGGCCATCCCCGGCACCGTCGGCGGTGGCGTCCGCATGAACGCCGGCGCCCACGGGACCGAGCTGGCCGACCGCCTGGTGTGGGCCGACGTCGTCCAGGTCGCCGACCCGCTGCCGGACCGCGGCCCCGCGGCCGGCGCGGAGCCGCTCCGGTTCCCCGCGGAGCCGACCCGGGTCAAGCCGCACGAGCTCGGCTTCGGCTACCGGCGGTCGGCGCTGCCGCCCGGGGCGGTGGTGACCGCCGCGCGCTTCGCGCTGGCGCCCGCCAGCGAGGCCGCCGTCCGGGCCGAGATCGACGAGGCCCGCCGCTGGCGTCGCGACAACCAGCCGGTGAACCAGCCCAACTGCGGCAGCGTGTTCGCCAACCCGCAGGAGATGGCCGCCGGCCGCGTGCTCGAGGTGCTCGGCATGAAGGGGGAGCGCAGCGGCGGGGCGAGGGTCAGCGAGGTCCACGCCAACTTCATCGTGGCCGCGGACGGGGCGCGCGCCGCCGACGTGCTCGCCTTGATCCGCCGCGCGATGCGCCGGGCCCGGGACGAGCTCGGCGTCGTCCTGCGCACCGAGGTCCAGCTCGTCGGCGACTTCGGCGAGGCCCCGGAGGGGTCCGGGGAACCCCGAAGGCCGGAGGGGTCCGGGGAACCCCGGGGGGTGCCCCGGTGGGACGGGTCCCGGTGAATCGGGCGGAGGGGTCCGGATGACCCAGCGGGCCAGCCAGCCGCGGCGCGCCGCCGGCCAGACCCCGCCGGCACGGCGGCGACCGGCGGCCGACCGGCGCATCGCCGAGCGGCGCAAGGCGATCGCCGCGGCGCGGGTCCGGCGGCGCCGCCGCCAGCTCGGCTGGGGCCTGCTCGCGCTCGCGCTGACCGTCGGCACCGTCCAGCTCGTCCGCACGCCGCTGTTCGGCCTCGCCGCCATCCACGTGGAGGGCACCAGGGCCCTCGACCGCGACCAGGTGCTGGCCGCGGCCGACGTGCGGCCCGGGCAGCCCTACCTGGGCCTGGACCTGGAGGCGATCCGCCGCCGCGTGGCCGCGCTGCCGCGGGTGGCCGCCGCCCGGGTCGTCCGCGACTACCCGGCGAGCCTGCGCATCGTGGTCAGCGAGCGGCCGCCGGTCGCGAGCGTCCGCAAGGCCGCGGTCTACTGGCTGGTGGCGGCCGACGGCACGGTGCTGGAGGCGACCCGCAGGCGGCCTGCCGACCTGCCCCACGTCGCCAGCGTCCCGCTGCCCGCCGACGTGCACCCGGGGAGCCGCCTTCCCCCGGGCAACCCGCTGGCCAACGCGCTCAGCGCCCTGGGCGGCATGCGGCCAGAGCTCCGGCGGCAGGTCGTCGCCGTCCGCGCCCGCTCGCTCGACGGCCTCGAGTTCCACCTGCGGGACGGGACCAGGGTCCTGTACGGCCTGGCCGTGGAGCAGCCGGCCAAGGACGCCGCCGTCCTGCTGGTGCGGCGAACGCTGGCCAAGGAAGGAAGGGAGGTGGAGCGCATCGACATCCGAAATCCGGCGGCCCCGACGGTGCGGGCGGCAGACAAAATTACATCGAGGTAGTTGACCAGCTCACAGGGCCCGGGTAGCATCGCGCGGAGCCAGAGGTTGATGGAATTTCTTAACCTCAACTTGAGGCTCATGGTTCGAACGGCGAGGCACGGTGCGCGGCCGCGCATGGCTCTCGGGTCCCTCGGCAACTTCCCCCCCGCTTCCCTGGCCCTGGCGCCTGGGCGACGACGTCCCGAGAACGGGCGAAGGAGGATGGTTGGATGATGGCGGCGCCGCAGAACTACCTGGCCGTGATCAAGGTGGTCGGGATCGGCGGCGGCGGTGTCAACGCCGTCAACCGCATGATCGAGGCGAGCCTCAAAGGCGTGGAGTTCATCGCCGTCAACACCGACGCCCAGGCGCTGCTGGCCTCCGACGCCGACGTCAAGCTCGACGTCGGTCGCGAGCTGACCCGCGGCCTGGGTGCCGGCTCCAACCCCGAGGTCGGGCGGCAGGCCGCCGAAGACCATGCCGAGGAGCTGGAGGAGGTCCTCAAGGGCGCCGACATGGTGTTCGTCACCGCCGGCGAGGGCGGCGGCACCGGCACCGGCGGCGCCCCCGTGGTGGCGCGCATCGCCAAGGCGCAGGGCGCCCTCACCATCGGGGTGGTGACCCGGCCGTTCGCCTTCGAGGGGCGGCGCCGCTCCTCCCAGGCCGACGTCGGCATCCAGGAGCTCAAGCAGGAGGTCGACACCCTCATCATCATCCCCAACGACCGCCTGCTGCAGGTCGCCGAGCGCACTACCTCCATGCTGGACGCCTTCCGCCTGGCCGACCAGGTACTGCTCCAGGGCGTGCAGGGGATCACCGACCTGATCACCATCCCAGGGCTCATCAACCTCGACTTCGCCGACGTGCGCGCCACCATGCGCGAGGCGGGCACGGCGCTGATGGGCATCGGCCAGGCCCGCGGCGAGGAGCGGGCGGTGGCCGCGGCCAAGCAGGCGATCTCCTCGCCGCTGCTGGAGGCGTCGGTGGACGGCGCCCGGGGCGTGCTGCTGAACATCTCCGGCGGCTCCGACCTGGGGCTGTTCGAGGTCAACGAGGCCGCCGAGGTGATCGCCTCGGCCGCCCACCCGGACGCCAACATCATCTTCGGCGCGGTGATCGACGACGCCCTCGGCGACGAGGTTCGGGTCACGGTCATCGCGGCCGGCTTCGACCGCAGCGAGCAGTCGACCACCGAGCCGGTGCCGCTCCAGGCGGCCAGGCGCGCCGGTGGCGACGAGACGGTGTGGCCGACCTCCGGCCTGCGGCGCCCGGCCGACGGGACGCAGCGCCGCGAGATGCCGGCCCCCGGGTCGGGGCAGGCCGGCCGCAACGACCCGGAGCGCCGGGAGCCCGAGCGGAAGGTGGGCCTCGACGGCGATGACGACGAGCTGGACATTCCCTCCTTCCTCAAGCGCTGAGTCCCCGCGGGGGTCGGCGGCCGTGCGGCCCTCCGGCGGCCTGGCATGGCGGCCGGCGCCACCCGCCCGCGGCGAGGCGCCCGCCTGGCCGCCGCTGCTGGTCGCCGACGACCTGCTCGGCCGTGGCGTGGTGGCGGCGTTCAGCGGCCGCTCGGGCGGCGCCTCCGGCGGTCCCTACCAGAGCCTCAACCTCGGCCTGCGGGTCGGCGACGACCTGCGGCGGGTGCTCTCCAACCGTCGCCGGGTGGCCACGGTCCTCGGCCTCGCCGGCCTGCCGTGGGCGTTCGCCAGGCAGGTCCACTCGGCGCGGGTGCTACGGGTCGAGCACGGGTGGTCCCTCGGCCAGGGGCCCCCGGAGGCCAAGCCGCCGGTGGGGGAGGGCGACGGGCTGGTCACCGCCGAGCCAGGGGTGGTGCTCGCGGTGCTGACCGCCGACTGCGTGCCGGTGCTGCTCGCCGACCCGGCCGCCGGGGTGGTCGGCGCCGTCCACGCCGGCTGGCGCGGGCTGGCCGCCGGCGCGGTCGAGGCCGGGGTGGCGGCCCTCGCCGCGCTCGGCGCCGACCCGGCCGCCACGGTCGGCCTGGTCGGGCCGGCCGTCGGGGGCTGCTGCTACGAGGTCGGCGCGGACGTGCGCGCCGCCGTCGGCGACCGCTACCCGGCGGCGCTGGCCACCACCAGGGACGGCCGGCCGTCCCTGGACCTGGCCACCGCGGCCGCCGACGCGCTGGCCCTGGCCGGGGTCGGCGAGGTCCGGGTGGCCGGCGAGTGCACCTACGACCTGGACGAGCGGTTCTTCTCCCATCGGCGCGACCGCGGCGTGACCGGCCGTCAGGCCGGCCTGGTCGCCCTCGCCCCTGGCGGCCTCCGATGAGCACCCCCCGGAGGGGTCCGGGGAACCCCAAGGGGGTGCCCCGGTGGATCCGGAGGGGTCCGGGGAACCCCAAGGGGGTGCCCCGGTGGATCCGGAGGGGTCCGGGGAACCCCAAGGGGGTGCCCCGGTGAATCGGGGCTCGGTGGACGTGGCCGCGGTGGCCGGCAACGTGGGGCGGGTGCGGGAGCGCATCGCCGCGGCCGCGGCGCGGGTCGGGCGCGACCCTGGCCAGGTGACTCTCGTCGCCGTCGCCAAGCTGTTCCCGCCGGCGGCGATCCGGGCGGCGGTGGCCGCCGGCGTCACCGACATCGGCGAGAACTACGCCCAGGACCTGGAGGCCAAGGCGGCGCTGGTGCCGGCGGTGCGCTGGCACTTCGTCGGCCGCCTGCAGCGCAACAAGGCCGCTGTGCTGGTCCGGGTCGGCGCCCTGGTCCACTCGCTGGACTCGCTGGCCGGCGCGCGGGCGCTCGGGCGCCGCGCGGTCGCCGCCGGCACCACCGCCCGCGCGCTGGTGCAGGTCGAGGTGGACGAGCGGGCGGCCGCCCACGGCGTCCGCGCCGGCGACCTGGCGGCGTTCGTGGCCGCCTGCCGGGCGGTGGAGGGCCTGGAGCTGGTCGGGTTGATGGCGATGCCGGCCCCCGGTGAGGAGCCGGAGGCGACCCGCCCGGCCTTCCGGCGCACCGCCGAGCTCGCCGCCGGCGTCGGCCTGCCGGAGCTGTCGATGGGGATGACGGCCGACTTCGAGGTCGCGGTCGAGGAGGGGGCGACCCTGGTGCGGGTCGGGACCGCCCTGTTCGGCGAGCGGCCGGAGGGAGCGCCATGATTGGGGCACCGTCGCCGATTGCAACGCGCAAACCAGGACAAACGGTGGTTGCCGGTACCCGTGCCGTGACTTCTGCGGCCGGTGCCGCCATAGTGTTCCCGGCGCCGCCCCGGGCGGACGTCCTCAGGTGCTGGGCAGAACCCCCGACGGGGGCTGGGAACCGGTCGGCAGGCCGGATCCCCTCCCGGAGGACAGGGGGAGTCGACGCGAGGGAAGGTAGGTGAGGTAGTTGGCTGGGGCGTTCAAGAAGAGCCTGGTGTGGTTGGGGCTCGTCGAGCCTGAGGACGACGAGGAGCTGGCCGACGCGGCCGACCCGGCGAGCCGATCACCGGCAGACCGGACTCCCATCCGCCGGGTGCGCGACGACGACGTCTATGGGCGCCGGCGCGAGGGGGGGCGCATGGAGGAGCCGACCGAGGCGGTTATCCACTCGATCCCGTCGGCGGCGACCGGCAAGGTTCACCTGATCGAGCCTTCCGGTTTCAACGATGCCGAGGAGATCGGCGAGAAGTTCAAGGCCGACATCCCCGTGATCGTGAACCTCCAGGCGATGGAGCCGGAGACCGCCAAACGCCTGATCGACTTCGCCGCCGGGCTCACCTTCGGGCTGGACGGGCGGATCCAGCGTGTCGCCGACAAGGTATTCCTACTAACCCCTAGAAACGTCGAGGTCTCGGCCGAGGAGCGACGACGGCTCCAGGAGCGGGGCTTCTTCAACCAGGCTTGACCGGTGTCGATCCGTGGAGATTCTTGGCTACCTGCTCACCCTCTACTGGCTGATCCTTCTCGGCAGGATCGTGATGGACCTGATCCTCAGCCTGACCGGTGGCCGAGGTCTTTCCGGTTTGGCGATCCTGTATGGAATACTGTATGACTTGACCGAACCAGTCCTTCGACCCATCAGGCGACTCCTTCCCCCCTTGCGAGTCGGCGCTGTGGCATTAGACCTCTCCCCCCTCATCGTGTTCGTACTGATCGCCCTGTTGAGACAGGTGGTGAGTACCAGCTAGCCGGCCCAACGCGAACGATCGAGTGGTGCAGGGTACAATCGCCCATCCACTTGCAGGTTAAGGAGCGCAGATGCCGCTGACGCCGCTGGACATCCAACACAAAGAGTTCACCAAGGCGATGCGTGGCTACGCCATGCACGAGGTGGACACGTTCCTGGACCAGGTGACCGAAGAGTTCACCCGGATGCAGGACGAGATCGCCCGTCTCCGGGACCAGGCCACGACCGGCGGCGGCCCGCCGCCGCAGCCCGCACCCGTGCAGCAGGCGCCCCCGCCGCCGCCCCAGCCGATGGCCGCCGAGGGGCGTGCCGGTGGCGAGGAGGCGATCGCCAGGGCGCTGGTGATGGCCCAGCGGATGGCCGACCAGACCGTCGAAGAGGCGAAGGTCAAGGCCAAGTCGATGGTGGCCGAGGCCGAGGCGCGCGCCAAGAACATGACCGAGCAGGCGCAGATGCGCGCCCGCGAGGTCACCGAGGCCGCCCAGATGCGCGCCCGCGAGGTCACCGAGGCCGCCCAGATGCGCGCCCGCGAGGTCACCGAGGCCGCGCAGGCCCGCGCCCGCGAGCTCACCGAGGGCCTCGAGACCCGCTACAAGGAGCGCATCCAGTCGGCCGAGGCCCGCGCCCGCGTGGCCGAGGAGCAGGCCCGCATGCAGATCGCCCAGGCCACCGAGCAGGTCGCCCGGCGCCGCCAGGAGCTGGAGAGCTCCATCGAGGCGCTGCGCGCGTTCGAGCGGGACTACCGCGCCCGCCTGCGCGGCTTTGTCGAGGGTCAGCTCAAGGCGCTCGAGGACGCGGCGCCGGCCGGGCCCGTGGCCCCGCCACAGCCGCCGGGCCTCGGCGGCAACTCGCGGCCCCTGCCCGGTGCCGAGGACCTGCCGGCCCTGTCGACCGGGGCGCGCCAGAACAGCTACTCGGCGCTGCGCGACCCGAGCGACCAGCTCGGCCACAACGGCCGCGACCGCGTCGACCGGCTGCGCCACGACGACTGAGGCGCGCCAGCCCTAGCCCCGCCCAGCCCTGTGGCTGGGCAGGGCGCTCCGGGACGCCGGCGTTCAGAACTGGAACAGCGGCGCGGTGACCGTGAACCGCAGCGCGTCGCCGAGGCTGGCGAACAGCCCGAACAGCGCCACCGAGGCGCCGAGCGCGATGATGTTGCGCCAGAACAGGAAGCTCTGGGTCATCTTCTGCCTGGCGTCCTCGATCTTCCAGTAGGCGTGGAAGTAGAACGCGGCGACGGCCACGAACAGCCCGATCATCAGGGCGCCGACGTCGGGCCAGACCCCCAGCGCGATGGACAGGCCGCCCACCTCCAGCCACACGCCGGCCGGCCAGCCCGCCAGCGCCACCAGCGGGAAGGCCATCGCCTTGGCGTAGCCCTCGTAGTTCTGGGGTTGGCGGATGTGGCCGACGCCGGCCACCGCCACGAAGTACAGTGCGAACAGGACGCGTCCCACCAGGACGACCGCGCCCGCTCCACCACTCACGATGGCTCCTCCTCGATGCCTGTTCGACCCTTTTGGTCGGACCACGCCCCGATCGTCGAGCGGCACTTCGCGCGCCACCTGTCAGCGGCCGACCTGCGCTGCGTGCGCGAGGCGCTCGCCAAGGTGGTGGCGGGCAACACCTGCCAGCGGGACGCGGGCTAGGGGTCCTGGGCGGCGAGGGTGGAAGCGGCCTTGCGGGTGGCGGCCCGCTCGAACGGGTTGCGCCGGTACCCGAGGACGCTGGCAGCAAGGTAGGCGGGGTAGTAGAGGGGGCCCCAGCGCTCGTGCTGGGCGACGTGGACCAGCTCATGGGCGAGCACCTCGTCGCCGAGGCGCGCGTTGGCCACGATCACGTGGCCGAGGGTGATGGCGGTGAACCCGCGCCAGCGCAGGAAACGCGCGAGGCCGCCGCTGGCGTCCTCGTACAGCAGCACCCCCCGCCAGCGCACCGGGCGTCCCCTGGTGGTGAGCGCCCCGGCCAGCCCGACCAGGCTGTTGGGGCCGGCCCACAGGTACCCCCACCACGACCGGCGCGCCGGCAGGCGGTCGCCGAGCCCGTCCAGCCGGGCGTGGTCAGGCATCCGGCTGGCCGCCGGCCACCGGGCGCAGCCACAGCCGCACCGGCTCGCCGTCCAGCTCCACCCGGGTGTCGTGCCCGTCTCCCTGCGGCGCCCGGTGCAGGGCGGTCGCGAGGGTCTCGCCGAGGAGGTAGTCGCGGTGGGCGTCGACCGCCGCCGCCACCTCGCCCTCGGCCTTGACGGCGAGCTCGATCCGGTCCTCGACGGCCAGCCCGGCCGCCTTGCGCAGGTCCTGCACGGCGCGGACCAGGTCGCGGGCCAGCCCCTCGCGCCGCAGCTCGGGAGAGACCTCCAGGTCCAGCGCGACCGTGGTGGAGCCCTCGCGGACCACCCGCCAGCCGGTCACCGGCTCCTCGGCCACGCCGACCTCGTCGGGCCCGAGCTGCACGGTGCCGAGGCCGGCCACGTCCAGCTCGACCCGCTCGCCGGCCCGCAGCCGCGGCGCCAGGGCGGCGGCAAGCTCCGGCGGCGTCTGGCGCAACGCCGCCGCCACCGCCTGGGCGTCGCGGCCGAAGCGCGGACCGAGCACCCGGAAGCTGGGCGTGAGCCGGAAGGCGACCAGCCCCGCCTCGCCCTCGGCGAAGCCGACCTGCTTGACGTTCAGCTCCGCGGCGACCAGGTCGAGCAGCCCGGCCACGCCCGCCCGCGCCTGGTCCGGCACGGTGATGAGCGCCCTGGCGAGCGGCTGGCGAACCTTCACCCTGGCCTCGGTGCGGGCCTGGCGGCCGAGGCCGACCAGCCGCCGCACCTCGGCCATGGCCGCCGACAGCGCCGGGTCGGCGGCGGCCCGGTCGGGCGCCGGCCAGTCCTCCAGGTGGACCGAGTCGGGCGCGTCGGGGTCCACCGGGACCACCAGGTCCTGCCAGAGCTTCTCGGCGCTGAACGGCACGTAGGGGGCGAGCAGCAGGGCGAGCGTGCGCAGGCAGGTCCAGAGCGTGCGGAAGGCCGCCTCGGAGTCCTCGCCGGCGCCCCGCCAGAAGCGCCGCCGCGACAGGCGCACGTACCAGTTGGACAGGTCGTCGACGAAGGTCGTCAGCCGCCGGCCGGCGGCCGCCGGGTCGTAGCGCTCCAGCCGCTCGGTCACCTCGGCGACGGTGTCGGCCAGCTCGGCCAGCACCCAGCGGTCCAGCGCGGTCGGGACGCCCGTGGGGGGGCCGCTGGGGTCGAAGCCGGCCAGCCGCGCGTACAGCGTGAAGAAGCTGTGGGTGTTCCACAGCGTCAGGAAGAACGACCGGGTGACGTCCTCGAGCACCTCCGGGGAGAGGCGCCGCGAGACCCACGGCGAGCCGCCGGCCAGCATGAACCAGCGCAGCGGGTCGGCGCCGTAGCGGTCGAGCAGCTCGAACGGGTCGAGCGCGTTGCCGAGGCTCTTGGACATCTTGCGGCCGTCCCGGTCGACGATGTGCCCGAGGCACACCACGTTGCGGTAGGACGTCCGGTCGAACAGCAGCACGCTGACCGCCAGCAGCGAGTAGAACCAGCCGCGGGTCTGGTCGATGGCCTCGGAGATGAAGTCCGCCGGGAACGCCCGGTCGAAGGCGTCCCGTTCCGCGTGCGGGTAGCCCCACTGGGCGAACGGCATGGACCCGGAGTCGAACCAGGCGTCCAGCACGTCGGGCACGCGCCGCGCGCTGGCCCCGCACCGCGGGCAGGGGAGCTCGACCCGGTCCACGAACGGCCGGTGCGGGTCCAGGCCGGACAGGTCGCGGCCGGCCTTGGCCGACAGGTCGGCGAGGCTCTCCACGGCCGTCACGTGGCCCTCCGGGCAGCGCCACAGCGGCAGGGGCGTGCCCCAGTAGCGGGCCCGCGACAGCGCCCAGTCGACGTTGTTGGCCAGCCAGTCGCCGAAGCGCCCGTCGCGGATGTGCTCCGGCTGCCAGCCGATGGTCGAGTTCTCGGCCAGCAGGCGCTCCTTGACCGCGGTGGTGCGCGCGTACCAGGAGGTCAGCGCGTAGTAGAGGAGGTTGGTGCCGCAGCGCCAGCAGTGCGGGTAGCTGTGGCGGTGCGGCTCGGACCGCCACAGCAGCCCGCGGCGGCGCAGGTCCTCCACGATCTTGGCGTCCGCCTCCTTGACGTTGAACCCGGCGAGCCAGCCGGTCTCCGGGCCGAAGCGGCCGTCGGGCTGGACCGGGTGCAGGATCGGGGTGCCGTACCGCTGGCCGACCGCCAGGTCCTCGGCGCCGTAGGCCGGCGAGGTCTGCACCAGCCCGGACCCGTCGGTGGTGGTGACGTAGCCGTCGGTCACCACCCGCCAGCCGCGCTCCGCCTCCTCCTCGGACACCTGGACCATGTCGAAGGCCCGCTGGTAGCGGGTGCCGACCAGCTCCTCCAGCGGCACCGGGCGCAGCACCCGCGCGTCCTCGCCCACCGCCCGGGCCACCGCGTCCCTGGCGACCACCAGCTTGCGCCTGACCCCGTCGCGCTCGGCCTCGACCAGGACGTAGTCGATGTGCGGGCCGACCACCACCGAGACGTTGGGCACCAGCGTCCACGGCTGGGTCGTCCACACCAGCAGCCCGGCCCCCTCCTCCGCCAGCGTCCCCGAGGTGGCCGGCAGGACCACGTAGGCGGTGAGGTCCTCGACCTCCTGGTAGCCCATGGCCACCTCGGCGTCGGACAGCGCCGTCTCGCAGCGCGGGCAGTAGGGGACGACCTTGTAGTCCTCGACCAGCAGCCCGCGGCGGTGCAGCTCGGCCAGCGCCCACCAGACGCTCTCGACGTAGGCGGTGTCCATGGTCCGGTAGGCCTGGCTGGTGTCGATCCAGAAGCCGATCCGCTCGGTCAGCCGCTCGAAGGCGTCCACGTAGCGCTCGACCGACTCCCGGCAGCGGGCGTTGAACGCCTCCACCCCGAACGCCTCGATCTGGCGCTTGTCGGTGAGGCCGAGCTCCTTCTCGACCTCCAGCTCGACCGGGAGGCCGTGGCAGTCCCAGCCGCCCTTGCGCTCGACCCGGTAGCCGCGCATGGTCTTGAACCGGGGGAACAGGTCCTTGAAGACCCGCGCCTCCACGTGGTGCACGCCCGGCCTGCCGTTGGCGGTCGGCGGCCCCTCGTAGAACACGAACGGCTCGGCGCCGACCCGCTGGTCCAGGGAGCGCTCGAACACCTTGCGCTCGCGCCACAGCTCGAGCACGGCGGCGTCGAGCGCCGGGAGGTCGAGGTTGGGGTCGACCTCGGGGAACCGTCCCATCTGGCTGATCGTCTCCTTCGCGTGGTCGCGTCACCAGCTCGCTTCGCGAAGGGACGAGGCCGGGGCCCCGCGGTACCACCCCTCTTGCCGGCTGCCTCGCGGCCAGCGCGGCCACTCACGGCCACCGTCGCCGATGGCCTCCCGCGGTCACGGGCGGACCCGGCTGCGCCTACTGGGCGGGCCCCGGTCAGGGTCGCCGTTCGGGCAGCGGCTCGGGGAGGATGTTCGCGAGGCGCCGTGCCACCGGGCTTCCACCGTCCCCGGCTCGCTGGCGGCCGTGCCGCCCCCTACTCGTTCCCGTCGTCGCCTGTACTTCAAAGTCTACCCTGATCGGACAACCGGATTGTCCAGAGAGGCCGCCGCCGCGAACGCCTACCCTCCCGGCGGGGCCTTAGTACAATCGCGGGCACCCGAGAGCGCACTCTCGATGGCGGCGCGCGCCGGGCCGCAGGCCCGCGTCGCGCTCGGTCCGTCGCCCGGTAGGGACCCGGCCATTCCGGGATCAGGGTCGGAGGGACGAGGGACGCGGAGGACTGCATGGCACGCAAGAAGACCGCCAGCACCGCCAGCACCCCCAAGCGGCCGGCGGCGCAGCGCACCGCCGAGGCCGGACCGGCGCCTCGCCAGCGTGGCCACCGGTCGATCGTCACCAAGCGCGACCTGCTGGCGTACCGCAAGCGGCTGGAGGGCGAGCTGGCCGAGCTGACCGGCCAGCGCCGCGACCTCGAGGAGGCGACCGGCGCGAGCATGTCCGAGGCGATCGGCGAGGTCGGCTTCGACGAGGAGTACGCCGACGCCGGCACCTACACCTTCGAGCGCGAGCGCGACCTGTCGCTGGTCGACAACGTCAAGGACCTGATCGAGAAGGTGCAGCACGCGCTCACCCGCATCGACGACGGCAGCTACGGCCGCTGCGAGGTGTGCGGCAAGCCGATCGAGGCCGAGCGGCTGGACGCCCTGCCGTACACCACCCTGTGCCTGGTCGACGCCCGCCGCCGGATGCGGCAGCGCTGAGCATGCCCGGGCAGGCCGACGCCCAGCGGGCCGCGCGCCCGCTGGCGCGCCTGGCCGCCCTGTACGGCACGGCCGCGGCCGTGCTCGCCGCCGACCAGCTCACCAAGCAGCTCGTCGTCAGCACCCTGGCCGGCCGCCCGCCGGTCAGGGTGATCGGCAGCTTCGTCGAGCTCCGCTACACCACCAACTCCGGCGGCGCCTTCTCGCTGCTGACCGGCGCGCCGCTGTTCTTCGCGGCGATGGCGATCGTGATCATCGCCGGGATCGTCCACGCCGCCCGCCGGGCCCAGGGCCTGCCCGTGCTGCTGGTGCTCGGCCTGGTCCTCGGCGGCGCGCTCGGCAACCTGGCCGACCGCCTGTTCCGCGGCGACGCCGCGTTCAGCGGCGAGGTGGTCGACTTCGTCAAGGTCGGCATCTGGCCGGTGTTCAACCTGGCCGACTCCTGCATCGTGGTCGGCGGCCTGCTGCTGGTGCTGCTGTTCGGCCGCGGCGACCGGGCCGAGCGGGAACGGGACCGGCCCGCGGCCGACGCGGGCCCCCGCGCCCCCGACGCCCCGTGACCCCCCCGGACGACCCCGCCCCGGCGTCCCCCGGCCGCGGCGACACGGCAGGCGACCCCTCCGGCCGATCCACCGGGACACCCCCTCGGGACCCCTCTGACCGGGGGACCCCCTCGGGGTCTCCCGGGCCCCTCCGCCCGGACCCCTCCGGCGCGGCGGGTGAGGTGGTCGTCGGGGCGGCGGACGCCGGGCGGCGGCTGGACGAGGTGGCGGCGGAGGCGGCCGGGGTGTCGCGGGCACGGGCGGCCCGCTGGGCCGGGGAGGGGCTGGTGCTGGTCGACGGCCGCACGCGGCCGAAGTCGCACCGGCTGGTCGGCGGCGAGCGGCTGGCCTGGACCCCGCCGCCGCCGCCGTCGGGGGGCGGCTGGCCGGCCGCCGAGGACCTGCCCCTGGAGGTCCGCTACGAGGACGACCGGCTGCTGGTGGTGGCCAAGCCGGCCGGCCTGGTCGTCCACCCCGGGCCCGGCCACCCGACCGGGACCCTGGTCAACGCCCTGCTCGGCCGGGCAGGGACCGTCCTGGCAGCCGGCGGCGAGGCCCACCGGCCGGGGATCGTCCACCGCCTGGACAAGGACACCTCAGGGCTGCTGCTGGTCGCCAAGGACGACGCCGCCCACCTCGCGCTCTCCCGCGACCTGGCCGCCCACCAGGTCGAACGCCGCTACCTGGCGCTGGTGCAGGGCCGGCTGCCCAGCGCCGACGGCACCGTCGACCGGCCGGTCGGCCGCCATCCCCGCGACCGCAAGCGGATGGCCGTGGTCACCAAGGGCGGCCGCGCCGCCGTCACCCACTGGCGGGTGCTTGAGACGTTCCCCGCCGTACAGCTCGTCGAGGCGACCCTGGAGACCGGCCGCACCCACCAGGTCCGCGTCCACCTGGCCGCCGTCCGCCACCCGCTGGTCGGCGACCGGACCTACGGCGCCGACCCGAGCCTGGCCGCCCGCCTCGGCGTGGACCGCCCTTTCCTGCACGCCTGGCGCCTCGCCTTCCGCCACCCCGCGGACGGCCACACGGTCGAGCTCACCGAGCCCCTCCCGCCCGACCTGCAGGGGGTGCTCGAGCGGCTCGGCGCGAGCTGGCGGGCAACCTCTTCCTGACCTGCCGCTTCTCGCCAGAACCGTTGCAGGGCAACGCTTTCGGTTCGGCGAGGGTCGTTGCCTCCGGGCGCGCAACGGTGTAACCTGCGGCTTCGGGAATTACAACCGTGTCATTTGTCCACACCCCTGTGGGAAACTCCTGTGGACGGGGAGGGGCTGGGAGGCCCGCGGGGCATCCCGGCGGAGTGGTCGCAGGGGAGCAAAGCTGTAGGGGAGCATCGCAGTCATGCCGGGGAGCTTCGCGCACCTCCACGTCCACACCGAGTACTCGATGCTGGACGGGGCCGCGCGGGTCGACGACCTGTTCGCCGAGGCGGCCCGGATGGGGATGCCGGCCCTGGCCATGACCGACCACGGCCAGCTCTTCGGCGCGGTCGACTTCTACCTCGCTGGCCGCAAGCACGGCGTCAAACCGATTCTCGGCTGCGAGGCCTACGTGGCCCCCGGGTCCAGGTTCGAGAAGCAGCGCCGCGACGCCGCCGAGCCGTACACCCACCTGACGCTGCTGGCCGAGAACCAGACCGGCTACGCCAACCTGCTCCGGCTGGTCTCGCTGGCCTCCCTCGAGGGTCACTTCTACAAGCCCCGCATGGACCGCGAGCTGTTCCAGCGCCACCACGAAGGGCTGATCGCCAGCTCCGGCTGCCTCGGCTCCGAGGTGAACCAGCGCCTGCTCAAGGGCGACCGGGAGGGCGCCAGGGCGACCCTGGCCGAGTTCCGCGACCTGTTCGGGCCCGGCAACTACTTCGTGGAGCTGCACGACCACGGCCTGCCCGAGCAGCGGCGGGTCAACCCCGAGCTGCTCGCGCTCGCCCGCGACCTCGGCCTGCCGCTGCTGGCAACCAACGACCTCCACTACACCCACAAGGCCGACGCCGGCCCGCACGAGGTGCTGCTGTGCATCCAGACCGGCGCGGTCCTGGCCGACCCCAAGCGGTTCAAGCTCGACGCCGAGGAGTTCTACCTCAAGTCCCCGGCCGAGATGCGCGCCCTGTTCGCCGACCACCCGGAGGCCTGCGACAACACCCTCGAGGTCGCCGAGCGCTGCAACGTCGAGCTGCAGTTCGGCGCCAACCTCCTGCCCCACTTCGACGTGCCGAATGGGCACACGCTCGAGTCGTGGCTGCGCGCCGAGGTGGAGCGGGGCGCCACCGAGCGCTACGGCCAGCCGCTCCCGCCCGCCGTCCGCGACCGGCTCGACTACGAGCTGCAGGTGATCGACCAGCTCGGCTTCGCCGGCTACTTCCTGATCGTGGCCGACCTCTGCCGCCACGCCCGCGAGCAGGGCATCCGGGTCGGACCGGGTCGGGGGAGCGCGGCGGGCTCATGCGTCTCCTACTGCCTGCGCGTCACCGACCTGGACCCGCTGGCCTACGGGCTGATGTTCGAGCGCTTCCTCAACCCCGGCCGTAACGAGATGCCCGACATCGACCTGGACTTCGACGAGCGCCGGCGGGGCGACATGATCCGCTACGCCACCGAGAAGTACGGCGCCGACCACGTCGCCCAGATCGTCACCTTCTCCACCATCAAGGCCAAGCAGGCGATCCGCGACTCGGCCAGGGTGCTCGGCTTCCCTTACAAGCTCGGCGACGACCTGGCCAAGATGATGCCGCCGCCGGTGCTCGGCAAGGAGCGCTCGCTCGCGGAGGCGTACAAGCTCTCGACCGAGCTACGGGCCGCCCGTGACAACGACCCCGACGCCGGCCGGGTGCTGGACACCGCCGCCGGGCTGGAGGGGCTGCGGCGGCAGTGGGGGGTGCACGCGGCCGCGGTGGTGATCTCCCGCGACCCGCTGATCGAGCAGGTCCCGATCATGCGGCGCGAGGCCGACGGGGCGATCATCACCCAGTACGAGATGAACGGGGTGGCCAGGCTCGGGCTGCTCAAGATGGACTTCCTCGGCCTCCGCAACCTCACCGTGCTCGACGACACCCTCGCGCACCTGCGGGCCAAGGGCGTCGACCTCGACCTGGACGCGCTGCCCACCGACGACGGCGCCACCTTCCGGATGCTGCAGGCCGGCGACTCCGACGGCGTCTTCCAGATGGAGTCCGAGGGCATGCGCCGGCTGCTGCGCCAACTCCGCCCGGACCGCTTCGAGGACATCGTGGCGCTGATCGCCCTGTACCGCCCGGGCCCTATGGACGAGATCCCCAACTACATCGCCGGCAAGCGCGACCCCAGCCAGATCTCCCACCTCCACCCGCTGATGGAGGAGATCACCGCCGACACCAACGGGGTGCTCGTCTACCAGGAGCAGATCATCACCCTGCTGCAGCGGGTGGCCGGCTACAGCGCCGGCGAGGCCGACCTGGTCCGCAAGGCGATCGGCAAGAAGATCGAGTCCCTGATGCTTAAGGAGGAGCCGCGCTTCCTGGCCGGCTGCCGCGACAAGGGCCTCACCGACGAGCAGGCGCGAGAGCTGTGGCGGCTGATCCAGCCGTTCGCCGGCTACTCCTTCAACCGCGCCCACGCCGCCGGCTACGGCCTGGTCACCTGGCAGACCGCCTACCTGAAGGCACACCACCCGGTCGAGTACATGGCCGCGCTGCTCACCAGCGTCAAGGACGACAAGGACGCCCGGCCCAAGTACCTGGGGAGCTGCCGGCGGATGGGCATCACCGTGCTCCCCCCCGACGTCAACGACTCCGACAGCGACTTCACCCCCGCCGACGGCAACGCGATCCGGTACGGCCTCTCGGCGGTCCGCAACGTTGGCGAGCAGGTGGTCGACGCGATCATCGCCGCCCGTCGCGAGAAGGGCCGGTTCACCGACTTCTTCGACTTCTGCGACAAGGTCGACATCGGCGTGCTGAACAAGCGGGTCATCGAGTCGCTCGTCAAGGCGGGCGCCTTCGACTCCCTCGGCCTGCCCCGCCGCGGCCTGTTCGAGGTCCACGAGCTCGCCGTCGACCGGGTCACGGCCCGCAAGCGGGCCGAGGCCGCCGGGCAGTTCTCGCTGTTCGGCGGCCTCGGCGACGGCGAGGACGTGATCGTGGAGCCGCTCCCGCCGGTCGGCCAGCAGGAGTGGGACAAGCCGCAGCGGCTCGCGTTCGAGAAGGAGATGCTCGGGCAGTACGTCTCCGACCACCCGCTGCTCGGGCTGGAGCACGTGCTCCAGGCGGTCGCCGACATGCCGCTGTCGATGCTGGCCGAGCGGCCCGACGGCGCGGTCGTGCGGGTCGCCGGCATCCTCGCCAAGCTCACCAAGAAGTTCACCAAGCGGGGCGAGACCTACATCGTCGCCGACCTGGAGGACCTCGACGGCGGCGCCGAGTGCATTTTCTTCCCGCAGGTCTACCAGCAGCACCAGGGCCTGCTGGTGCAGGACGCGGTGGTGGTGGTCAAGGCGCGGGTCGACGGCCGCGACGAGCCCCCCAAGCTGGTCGCCCTCGAGGTGAAACCGCCCAACCTGGACGAGGCGGGGACCGCCCCGGTGGTGCTCAACCTGGAGGCGCGCTCCTGCACCGGCGGGGTCGTCGACCGGCTCAAGCGCATCCTCGGCTCCCACCGCGGCAAGTCCCCGGTCCACCTGCAGATCCGCGGCGCCAACTCGACCATGGTGGTGCGGCTGGGCGACGAGTTCCGCGTCGACCCCCGCAACGGCCTCTACGCCGAGATCAAGGCCGAGCTGGGTCCCGACGCCCTGCTCGTCTGAGGCCCTGGCGCGGCCCAGTCGACCACCAGGGTGCAGTCGTCCCGCCGCAGGGTGCGCCAGTGCCTGCCGACCCTGTGGTCGTAGCGGACCCCGAGCCGCAGGGCGGACTCGGTCGGGCGGCCGATCGCCCGCCACTGGCCGAGCAGCTCGTCCAGCAGCCCCTCGGGCCCGGCGTCGCCACCCGCCAGGACCAGGGTGAGCCGCTCGGTGGTGCCGGCGAGCACGGCGAGGCCGCGACCGCGGCGGTCGGCGATCCCGAGGCCGTGGAGCTTGCCGTCGTCGTAGGTGACGAGCCGGTCGGGCGGGACGGTCAGCGCCAGGAATAGCTCGACCGGGTAGTGGGGCAGGCGGCCGCGGGCGCGGCGGGTCCGCTCGGGACCGATCGCGAACGCCAGCAGCCGACGGCGGGCGGGCTCCGGCATCCCGGCCAGGCCGGCGCCCGACAGCCGGGCCAGCGTCCGGTCGCCGTCGCCCAGCCACTCCAGGCCGCCGAGGCTCGGCGGCATCTCGTAGCCGACGCCGGCCTGCGACCGCAGCGACATGAACCCGCCGCAGATCGCGCCGGCGGGCGCGAAGCCCTCCCGGTCGCGGTCCAGCACGCAGACGACCTGGACGCCGTCCACGCCGTCGCTGACCCGCACCGGCACCACCAGCCGCCCGCCCGGGACGAGCTGCTCGAACCAGTCGCGGGGCACGCCGGCGGTGCTGGCCGTCACGATCATCCGGTCATAGGGAGCGTCCGGCGCCCAGCCGGCGCGGCCGTCGGCGACCACCACCTCGGCCGGGTGGCCGCCGGCGGCGAGCGCCGCCCTGGCGCCCTCCGCCGTCTCCGGTTCCAGCTCGACCGTCACCACCCGGCCGGTCGGGCCGGCCAGCTCGGTGAGCAGGGCGGCGTTGTAGCCGGTCCCGGCGCCGACCTCCAGCACCCGCTGCCCGGGACGCAGGCAGAGGGCGTCCAGCATGGCCGCCATGATCGCCGGCTGCGACGACGAGCTGGTCGGGAAGCCCCTGGCGTCGCGCCTGGTGAGGATCGGGCGGTCGGCGTAGACCGCCTCCAGCCCGTCGCGCTCGGCCGCCTCCGGCACGAACCGTTCCCGCGGCACGGCCAGGAACGCGCCGGCGACCCGCGGGTCGGCGAGCAGCCCGTCCTCCCGGAGCTTGCCGACCAGCTTCCGGCGCAGGTGCTCGCTCTCCGGCCCGTCCGTCATCGCAACCCCGCCACCGCCGGGAACCCGCCTGCCGCGGTCCCCGGCATGGTACGCGATGGCCGGCAGCGCGGCCGTCCGCCTGGCGGTCGCTTGACCTGGCAGCGCACGCGGCTACAGTTGGCCGCCTGGCCATCGGCCATCTCAAAAGGGGGGGATCGTGTTCATTCAGGTCATCCAGGGCCGGGCGACCAGCCCGGCCGGTATCCGCAGCCAGATGAACCGCTGGAAGGCCGAGCTCGCGCCCGGCGTCGAGGGCTGGCTGGGCTCGACGGGCGGGGTGACCGACGACGGCAGCTTCATCGCCGTGGTCCGCTTCCAGTCCGAGGAGCTGGCGCGGCGCAACAGCGACCGCCCCGAGCAGGGCGCCTGGTGGAACGAGACCTCCAAGCATCTGGACGAGGTCAGCTTCCACGACTCGGCCCGGGTGCACACCTACCAGGGCGGCGGGTCCGACGAGGCCGGCTTCGTCCAGGTCATCCAGGGCCACACCGACGACATGGAACGGCTGGCCGCCCTTGGCCGTGCCCAGGAGGAGCTGCTGGCCGAGCAGGCACCGCACATCCTCGGCATGACGGTGGCCGAACACGCAGACCGGCCTGGGGACTTCACCCAGACGGTCTACTTCACCTCCGAGCAGGACGCCCGGCGCTTCGAGCGGGAGCATCCGGCCGAGTCGGAGCCGGGTATGGCGGAGGTCTTCAGCCTGATGCGCGACCTGCGCTACTTCGACCTTCGGGAGCCGTGGCTGGACAGCCCCGGATAGTAGCGTTGTGGTACGCCGCGGGTGGCGGTTGGGAGGAGCGGGCATGGGGCACGAGGTCCGCGGCGTGATCGCCAGGTCCGCGGGGGCGCCGGTCGAGGTCGTGACCGTGCTTGTGCCCGACCCCGGGCCCGGGGAGGCGCTGGTGCGCATTCAGGCCTGCGGGGTCTGCCACACCGACCTGCACTTCCGCGACGGCGCCGTCACCGACCGGTTCCCGTTCCTGCTCGGCCACGAGGCGGCCGGGGTCGTCGAGGCGGTCGGCCCGGAGGTGACGGGCCTTCGGCCCGGCGACTACGTGGTGCTGGCGTGGCGGGCGCCGTGCGGGCAATGCCGCTCCTGCGTGCGCGGCCGTCCCTGGCACTGCTTCGACAGCCGCACCGCCACCCGGAAGGCGACCCTCGAGGACGGCACACCGCTGACGGCGGCCCTCGGGATCGGCGCGTTCGCCGCCCGCGCCCTGGTCGCCGCCGGCCAGGCGGTCAAGGTCGACCCGGCGGTCCCTCCCGAGGCGGCCTGCCTGATCGGCTGCGGGGTGATGGCCGGGTTCGGGGCCGTCGTCAACACCGCCGGGGTGCGCCGGGGCGACACCGTGGCCGTGTTCGGCTGCGGCGGGGTCGGCGACGCCGCCATCCACGCCGCCGCGCTGGCCGGCGCCCGCAAGGTCATCGCCGTCGACCTCGACCGGCGCAAGCTCGCCTGGGCCGCCGAGCTCGGCGCCACCGACCTGGTGGACGCCAGCCAGGTCGACCCGGTCGCCGCGATCCGGGAGCTGACCGGAGGGTTCGGCGCCGACGTGACCATCGAGGCGGTCGGCCACCCCGACGTCATGAAGCAGGCGTTCCACGCCCGCGACCACGCCGGCATCCTCGTCCAGGTCGGCGTCCCCGACCCGACGATGCGCGTCGACCTGCGCATGCTCGACTTCTTCGGCCGCGGCGGCGCGCTCAAGCCCTCCTGGTACGGCGACTGCCTGCCCTCCCGCGACTTCCCGGTGCTCGCCGACCTGTACCTGCGCGGCCGCTACGACCTCGACCGCTTCGTCTCCGAGACGATCACCCTGGACCAGGTCGAGGAGGCCTTCGCCAAGATGCGCCGGGGCGAGGTCCTCCGCTCGGTGGTGGTCATGGAGGCCGACTGAGTCAGGCCGCCGGCGAGCGGTGCAGGGCGACGCCCGCGACCACCAGCGCGACGCCCGCGGCCTCCACCGGCGAGGGGACCTGGGCGAGCACGACGACGCCGACGACGGTGGCGGTGGCCGGCAGCAACGCCACCATCAGGGCGTAGGTGGCGCGGGCGAGCCGCGCCATGGCGAGCTGGTCGAACACGTAGGGGATGACCGAGGAGGTGACGCCCACGCCGACGCCGGCGGCCAGCGCCACCGGGTCGGTGAACGCCGCCACGGCGTCCCGGCCGGCGATCGGGGTGACCAGCACGGCGGCGACCAGCATGGACGCGGCCAGCCCGTCGATGCCGCCGGTCGGCCCGTGCTGGGCGACGCGGTGGCCGAGGACGATGTAGCCGGCGAACAGCGCGGCGTTGGCGAAGGCGACCAGCACGCCCAGCGGTTCGGCCACCAGCCGCACGTCGGTCAGCAGCCACACCCCCGGCGCCGCCAGGGCCAGGGCGAGGCCGTTGCGCACCGTGCGGGCGCCGAGCGCGGCCAGGACGACCACGGGCAGGAACTCGATGGCCGCCACCGTGCCCAGCGGCAGGCGGTCGATCGCCAGGTAGAAGCAGCAGTTCATGACGGCCAGCACCGCCCCCCAGCCGAGCAGCGTCCGCCGCTCCCCGCGCCCGGCGCCAGCGAACGCGCGCCAGGGACGCCGCCACAGCGCGAACACCGCCGCGGCCGAAACGATACGCAGGAAGGCGACGCCGAGCACGTCCACGCGCGCGAACAGCAGCACCGCGAACGCCGGCCCGAGGTAGTGGAAGACGGCACTCACCAGGAAGTACAGGTGGGGAGGCGTGGTCGCGAGCGAGGGTCGGGTCGCGGCGGGCATGGCCATGCCACGAGCATGCGCGGCGACATGGCACACTTGAAGGGTCAACCCAAGGAGTCCTGGCTGTCATGCCTTCGGAAGGAAAGCCCAACCGGCGGAACGCCAACGATGAGCCCCTCGACGCCGTCAACCGGCGCCTGCTGCTGGAGCTCCAGACCGACGCGCGCCTGAGCCTGGCGGAGCTCGGCCGGCGTCTCGGCCTGTCCGCCCCGGCCGTCGGCGAGCGGCTGCAGCGGCTCCAGGAGGCCGGGGTCGTCCGCGGCTACCGCGCCGAGCTCGACCCCGGCGCGCTGGGCTTCCCGCTGGGCGTCATCATCCGCGTGCGGCCGGCCGCCGGCGAGCTGCACAAGGTCGCCGAGCTCGCCAGGCAGACGCCCGAGGTGGTCGAGTGCCACCGCATCACCGGCGAGGACTGCTTCGTCATGAAGCTCCACCTCCGCGACGTCGAGCACATGGAAGAGGTCATCGACCGCTTCCTGCTCTACGGGCAGACGACCACCTCCATCGTGCAGTCGTCCCCGGTCGCCGCCCGTGGCCTGCCGCTGGACACCGCGTAGCCGCCCGCTGGCGCCGGGGGACACCCGTCCGGGTGACATGCAGACGGCAACCTTGCCGATGGCACGGGGCGGCGGGGTGGGCGATGCTTGCCTCGTGCCGGGACCTCCGGCGCGGCGACCCAGCTCCCGGCAGTCCCCGGCAAGCGCCCCGGTTTATCCCGGGGCGCTTGCGCGTGTGGCCCCCTAGAATCGCCGTGGCCCGACACCCCGCGCGCGAGAGGTCCGAATGCCCGACACCGCCACCCTCGCCGTGTTCGCCGTGGCCGCGGTCACCCTGCTCGTCATCCCGGGCCCGGCCGTGCTCTACATCGTCAGCCGCAGCGTCGGCCAGGGCCGCGCGGCCGGGCTCGCCTCGGTCTGCGGCATCCACGTCGGCTCGCTGCTGCACGTCGCCGCCGCCGCGCTGGGGCTCTCCGCGCTGCTGGTCTCCTCGGCGCTGGCCTACGACGCGGTCAGGTACCTGGGCGCGGCCTACCTGGTGTGGCTGGGGGTGCAGCGGCTGCTGGCCCGCGACGAGGACGCCCGCCCCGCCGGCGCCGCCCGCGAGCGCCTGAGCCGCATCTTCGCCCAGGGCGTGGTGGTCAACGTCCTCAACCCCAAGACCGCGCTGTTCTTCTTCGCGTTCCTGCCCCAGTTCGTCGACGCCGCCGCCGGTGCGGTCCCGCTGCAGGTGGCCGTGCTCGGCGCCACCTTCGTCGGCCTCGGCCTGGTCACCGACAGCGCCTACGCGCTGCTGGCCTCGACCGGCGCGGGCTTCCTCCGCGGCCGCCGCCGGGTGGCGCGGGCCTCGCGCCTGGTCTCCGGCGGGGTGCTGGTCGGCCTCGGCGTGACGACCGCGCTGGCCGGGTCGCGCTCCACCAAGTAGACCGACGGTGCTCACCGGCCTCAGCAGCTTCCCGGCAACCGGGGACGAGCACGTCGCCGGCGGCGGGCCCGGGCCACCGGCCACCACCGCCCGTCCATCGCTGCTGAAACTGCTGCGGCGGCGGGCGCAGGTCGCCGACAAGATCGACCGAACCGACCGACTCCTGCAGCGCCTGCCGTAGGCGGCCGGCGCCGCGCGCGGGCTCACGCCTGCCGGTTGGCCAGCGAGTGGAGCAGGAGCTGCTGGGCGACCCCGGCGGCGGCGCCCCAGTGGGCGGTCGCGGCGCGCACCTCGGTCGGCGACGGCATCCTGCCGTCCAGGTAGGCGGCCCCGACCGCCTTGCGCACCCCGAGGTCGCCGGCCACCACCCGCGGCCGGCCGAGGGTGCGCGCCAGCAGCCACTCGGCCGTCCAGCGGCCGATCCCGGGGAAGGCGACCAGGCGGTCGATCACCTGCTCGTCGGGGAGGGCCCATAGCTCGCCCAGGCGCAGCCGGCCGGCGGCCACCGCGCCGGCGAAGGTGACGATCGCGACCGCCTTGGCGTTGGAGAACTGCAACGCCCGCAGCTCGGCGACCTCGGCGCCCGCCAGCGCCGCCGCGTCCAGGCTCCACACCTCGCCGGACCCCTCCGCGGGGCCGCCGGGAACGGGGATGGTGTGCCGCACGCCGAAGCGGCGGGCCAGCCGGGCGCGCAGGACCGCGGCGAACCTCAGGGTGATCTGCTGGGCGCTGATGGAGCGCACCACCGCGGTGAGCAGGTCGCGCTGGAGGACCGGGCCGACCCCCGGCCAGCGGTCGGCGACGGCGGCGACGACCGGGTCGGCGGCGGCCAGCTCCCGCAGCGCCGCCGGGGCGGTCACGAAGGCGCCGGCCAGCGCCCGGCCCGCCGCCGCGTCGGCGCCGCCGTCGCCGACCGCGACCAGCAGCGCCGGCGCCGAGACGCTCCCGACCGGGCGGGCGGCGACGGCGACCGGCCGCCCGTCCAACGGCAGCGTCCGCAGCCACACCGCGCCGTCCCAGCGGTCCAGCAGGTCGTCGCCGGCGCGCCGGTACCCCTCCAGGCTGCCGGGCACGTCCAGCGGCCCGGCCAGCCGCACCAACCCGTCCGAGCCCGCCGTCACGCCAGGTCAGTTCGGCGAGAACGGCGTCATGGCCGGCGCCGGGCCGGCGACGCGCAGGTGCTCGAGCAGCATCAGCTCGCGCCGCAGCAGCGACATCTCGGCGGCGAGCCGCTCGGCCGCCGACGGGATCGCCAGCAGCCGCTGCTTGTCGGTCAGGTCGACCTGGAGCCCGGCCGCCATCAGGTAGGAGGCCGCCACCGGGTCGTCGGGGATGTCGATCGGCTGCGCGTCCTCGCCGGCCATCCGCAGCAGGGTCGCGACGTAGCGGGTGAACAGCCTGCCCGCCTTGACCGTCCGCTGCTCCGCCGCCTCCCCGGCCGCCTCCCCCAGCGTGCTCACCTCGGCGACGATGTAGGGGCTGGCCTGCACCACCCCGTCGATCTTGAAGCGGTGCTGGCCGCGGGCGACCACGTCCAGGCGGCCGTCGGCGTGGCGGCGCACGTCACGGACCTCCGCCACGCACCCGACCGGGTGGTAGGTGGCGTCGCTGTCCACGTCCCTGCCCTTGACGATCGCCACCACCCCGAAGCGCCGCTCGCCGTCCAGGACCCGCGCGAACATCTGGCGGTAGCGGTCCTCGAACACGTGCAGAGGGATCGGCACGCCGGGGTACAGGACGGTCTGCAGGGGGAACAGCGGCAGCTCCACGGCAACCTCGTGGCTCGAGGACGTCCCCGCCATGGTAGGCGCGGTAACGAGGCTTGCGCGCCACCGAAACGTCCGACCTGATCGCCTCCTGGGATCCCGTGGTCTTGGTGGCGCGCAAGCCTCGTTAGGCCGCTTCGCGTGCGGTAGGGTGGGGTCCCGACCCCGCCGTCGTCCCGCCAGGGAGCTGCGTGTGCTGCCCGTCGTCGACCTGCGAGGCTCGGACCGCGACCCGGCCGAGCTGCTGCCGCGTGCCCCGGCCGTCGCTGTCCAGGCGGCCCGCGCCACCGTCCGCGACCTGGTCGCCGACGTCGCGGCCCGCGGCGACGCCGCGGTCGCCGACGCGGCCAGACGCTTCGACGGGATCGACGCTCCCCCGGCGGCCTGGCTGGCCACCGCCGAGGAGCTGGCCGCCGCCGAGCGCGCCCTCGACCCGGAGCTGCGGGCCGCGCTGGCCGACGCGATCGAGCGGGCCCGCGCCTTCCACCAGGCCCAGCGACCCGCCGACCTGGTGTGCAGCGGCCGGCCGGGGGTCCGCCTGGTGCAGCGGTTCGTGCCGCTGCGCCGCGCCGGCGTGTACGCGCCCGGCGGCCTGGCCGCCTACCCGTCCAGCGTGGTCATGAACGTCGTCCCCGCGCAGGCGGCCGGGGTGGACGTCATCGCGCTGGCCACCCCGCCCGGCCCCGGCGGCCGCGGCCACCCGGCCGTCCTGGCCGCGGCGCGGCTGCTCGGGGTGGACGAGGTGTGGCTGCTCGGCGGCGCCCAGGCGGTGGCCGCCCTGGCCTGCGGGACCCAGACGGTCCCGGCGGTCGACTCGGTGACGGGCCCCGGCAACCTGTATGTCGCCCTCGCCAAGCGGGAGGTCGCCGACCGGGTCCGCGTCGACGGCTTCGCCGGCCCCACCGAGGTCGCCGTGCTCGCGGACGCGACCGCCGACCCGCTGCTGGTCGCCGTCGACCTGGTCGCCCAGGCCGAGCACGACCCGCTCGCCGCCTGCCTGCTGGTCACCGACGACCCCGACCTGTGGAAGGCGGTCGAGCCGCTGCTCGCCGAGGAGGTCGCGTCCGCCGCCCACCGCGACCGCGTCGAGGCCGCCCTGGCCGGCCAGTCGGCGGTGGTGCTGTGCGACGACCGGACGGCGATGCTGCGGGTGGCCGAGGCGTTCGCGCCGGAGCACCTGGAGCTGCTGGTCCGCGACCCGGGGGAGCTGGCCGGCCGGGTCCGCAACGCCGGCGCGGTGTTCGTCGGCCCCTGGACGCCCGTCGCCCTCGGCGACTACGCGGCCGGCACCAACCACGTGCTGCCGACCGGGGGCACGGCCAGGTTCGCCGCCGGCATGTCGACCTTCGACTTCCTCCGCGCCGTGCAGGTCGCCGAGTTCGACCGGGACGCGCTGGCCGCCGCCGCGCCGACCGTCGCCGCCCTCGCCAGGGCCGAGGGCCTGCCCGCCCACGGCCGCGCCGTCGCCGCCCGCCTCGGCGCGCGGACGGGGGGCGACCGGTGAGCGCCTCCACGGCGGGGCGGGTGCGGGTCCGCGACGACCTCGCCGGCATGGTCCCCTACGGGGCGCCGCAGCTCGACGTCCCCGTGCGGCTCAACACCAACGAGACCCCCTACGCGGTGCCGCAGGCGGTCCTCGACGACCTGGCCGACGTCGTCCGCGGGCTGCGGCTGCACCGCTACCCCGACCGGGAGGCGACCGAGCTGCGCGAGGCGCTGGCCCTGCACGCCGGTCACGGGGTCGAGGGCACCTGGGCCGCCAACGGGTCCAACGAGTGCCTGCAACAGCTCCTGCTCGCCTTCGCCGGCCCCGGCCGGTCGGCGCTGGTCGTCGAGCCGACCTACGCGATGCACTCGCTGCTCGCCCGCGCCACCGGCACCAGGGTGGTCACCCGGGTACAGGCCCGCGACGAGCTGCTGGACGCCGCCGCGGCCGCCGGCCTGGTCGCCCAAGCCGCCGCCGAGCTGACCTTCTGGTGCTCGCCCAACAACCCGACCGGCGAGGCGACCGGCGCCGAGGTGCTCGCCGCCGTCTGCGCCGCCGCCCCCGGCCTGGTCGTGGTCGACGAGGCCTACGGCGAGTTCGGCAGCTCGCACGCTGCCGGGCTGCTGTCCCGGTTCCCCAACCTGGTCGTCACCCGGACCTTCTCCAAGGCGTTCCGCATGGCCGGGCTGCGGCTGGGCTACCTGCTCGCCGACCCGGCCGTGGTCGACGGCGTCCGCCTGGTCCGCCTGCCCTACCACCTGTCCACCCTCACCCAGGCGGTCGCGCTGCGGGCCCTCCACCACAAGGGCGCGCTGATGGACCACATCGCCGCCACCGGACGCGAGCGGGAGCGGCTGGCGCAGGGACTGCGGCGCCTGCCAGGGGTCGGGGTGCTCCCGAGCGACGCCAACTTCCTCTGCTTCCACACGCCGGCCGACCCGGCGCAGCTCTGGCGCGGGCTGCTCGACCGCGGGGTGCTGGTCCGCGACGTGTCCCGCCACCCGACGCTGGAGCGGCACCTGCGGGTCACGGTCGGCACGCCCCCCGAGGACGACGCCTTCCTGGCCGCGCTCGCGGCGGAGCTGGCCTGATGGCCGGGCCGCGCAGCGCCCGCGTCGAGCGCCGCACCGCCGAGGTCGCCGTCACCGTCGAGCTCGACCTGGACGGCACGGGCGCCGGCGGCGCCGACACCGGCGTGGCGTTCCTTGACCACATGCTCGCCCAGCTCGGCAAGCACGCCCGCTTCGACCTGCGGGTGCAGGCCAAGGGGGACCTGCAGGTCGACGCCCACCACACCGTCGAGGACACCGGCATCGCCCTCGGCCAGGCGCTCGCCGAGGCCCTCGGCGACAAGGCGGACGTGCGTCGCTTCGGCGACGCGGCCGTGCCGCTGGACGAGGCGCGGGCGCGCGCCGCGGTCGACCTGTCCGGCAGGCCCTTCCTCGTCTGGGACGTCACGGTGGAGGCCACCGCCGGCGAGCTGGGCGGCTTCGACCCCCGCCAGGCCCGCCACCTGCTGGAGGCGCTGGTCGCCAACGCCCGCTGCACCGTCCACGTGGTGCTGGAGGCCGGCGACCTGCCCCACCACTGCCTGGAAGCGTGCTTCAAGGCGCTGGCGCGCGCCCTCGGCGACGCCTGCGCCCCCGACCCGCGCGCCGGCAGCGGCAGCACCAAGGGGACCCTCCACGGGGGGGTCCGGGGGACCCCGAGGGGGTCCCCCGGTGGATAGGTCCAGGCCGCCGATCGCACTGGTCGACTACGGGGTCGGCAACCTCCACTCGGCGGCCAAGGCGCTGGACCGCGCCGGGGCCGACGTCCGGGTGGTGCCGACGGTTGCGGAGGCGGCCGGCGCCGCCGGGCTGGTGGTGCCGGGGGTCGGCGCCTACGGGGCGTGCCTGGAAGGGCTCGGCACGGCCGGCGGCCCCGCGGCGGTCGCCGAGTGGCTGGCCGGCGGGCGGCCGCTGCTCGGCATCTGCGTCGGCATGCAGCTCCTGTTCGAGGCCAGCGAGGAAGGGCCGGTCACCGGCGGCGTCGGCGCGCTCCCCGGCAAGGTCCGCCGCCTCGGCGGCGGGGTGAAGATCCCCCACATCGGCTGGAACCAGGTGACCGTGCGGCGCGGCAGCCGCCTGTTCGCCGGGCTACCCGACGACGCCCGCTTCTACTTCGTCCACTCCTACGCGCCAGAGCAGGACGGGGACGCGGTCGCCGCCGTCTGCGACCACGGCGGCCGCTTCGCCGCCGCGGTGGAGTCCGAGAACCTGTTCGGCACCCAGTTCCACCCCGAGAAGTCCGGCCACGCCGGCCTCGCGCTGCTCGGCAGCTTTGTGGAAATCTGCCGGTGACGCTGGAGCTGCTCCCGGCGGTGGACCTGCTCGACGGGCAGGCGGCCCGGCTCCGCCAGGGCGTGGCCGGCACCCAGACCGCCTACGGCGACCCGGTCGAGGCGGCGGCCGGCTTCGCCGCCCAGGGCGCCCGCTGGCTGCACGTGGTCGACCTTGACGCCGCCTTCGGGCGCGGCCCCCGCAACCGCGAGCAGCTCGGCCGCATCGTCCGCGCGGTCGCGCCGGTCCGGGTGGAGGCCTCCGGCGGGGTGCGGACCGCCACCGACCTGCACGCCCTGCTCGACCTCGGCGCGGCCCGGGTGGTGATCGGCACCGCCGCCCTGGAGGACCCCGCGTGGGTGGCCGAGGCGTGCGACCGCCACGGCGAGGCGGTCGCCGTCGGCCTGGACGCCCGCGGCCGGACCCTGCAGGCACGCGGCTGGACCCGCGGCGGCGGCGACCTGTTCGAGGCCCTGGCCCGGCTGGAGACGGCCGGCTGCCGCCGCTTCGTCCACACCGAGGTGGCCCGCGACGGCATGTTGGCCGGCCCCGCGACCGGGCGCCTGCGGGAGGTGCTGGCCGCCACGGCCCGCCCGGTGATCGCCTCCGGCGGGGTGCGGAACTCCATCGACCTCCGCGCCCTCGCCGAGCTCGAGCCCGCGGGGCTGGAGGGCGTGATCGTCGGCAAGGCGCTGTACGCCGGCCGCCTCACCGTCGCCGAGGCCCTGGCCACCCTGGCCGGCGCGGCCCCGGCCCGCCCGGAGGGGTCCGAAGGGGCCCCGAGGTGAGTCTCGCGAGGCGGGTGATCCCCTGCCTGGACGTGGACGCCGGCCGGGTGGTCAAGGGCGTCTCGTTCGTCGACCTGGTCGACGCGGGCGACCCGGCCGGGCTGGCCGCCGTCTACGACGCCGAGGGTGCCGACGAGCTGGTGTTCCTCGACATCACCGCCACCGTGGAGGCCCGCGCCACCCTGTTCGACGTGGTCGCGCGCACGGCAGAGCAGGTGTTCATCCCGCTCACCGTCGGCGGCGGGGTCCGCACCGTGCAGGACGTGCAGCGGCTGCTACGGGCCGGGGCGGACAAGGTCTCGGTCAACTCGGCCGCCGTGCGCGACCCCGAGCTGCTGTCGGCCGGCGCCGGCACCTACGGGGTGCAGTGCATGGTGCTGGCCATCGACGCCCGCCGCCGCCCGCGCGGCGGCTGGGAGGTGGTGGTCGACGGCGGCCGCACCCCCACCGGCCGCGACGCCCTGGCCTGGGCGGAGGAGGGCGTCAGGCGCGGCGCCGGGGAGCTGCTGGTCACCAGCATGGACGCCGACGGCCGCCAGACCGGCTACGACCTCGACCTGATCGGGGCCGTGACCGCCGCCGTCGACGTGCCGGTGATCGCCAGCGGCGGCGCCGGCCGGGTCGAGCACTTCGCCGCCGCCTGCCACGCCGGCGCCGACGCGGTCCTGGCGGCCAGCGTCTTCCACTTCGGCAAGCTGTCGATCGCCGACGTCAAGGCCGCCCTGGCCGGCGCCGGCCTGCCGGTCCGGACCTGACCTCCGCGTCAGCGCCTCGACGCGGCCCCGTCATCCCCGCGTGGTCGGGCTGGCGGCGGTCGCCTCGCTCAGGCTGCGGATCTCCCGCAGGGCGACCGACAGCATCGCGATGTCGAGCGTCTCGGCCTCCCGCAGGTCGTTGAGCATCGCGGTGGCGCGACCCACCGCGGCGCTGTTCTCCCGCACCCAGGCGTCGATCAGCGCCTCGGCGTCGCGGTCCTCCAGCCCCGGCCGCAGCACCTCGGCGGTCAGCTCGCGCTGCTCGGAGTAGAGGTCGTCGCGGAGCGCGCCCTGCGCCAGCGCCTGCCAGTGGGTCTCGGACGGGAGCTTGGCGATCTGGTCGCGCAGCCAATGCAGGTCCAGCCGGTAGCCGAGGGCGAAGTAGACGGCCGCGACCGCCTCCACCGTCTCGCCGCAGGTGCTGGCCACCTCGATGACGTTCAGGCCCGAGAACAGCGCGTCCATGCTCGCGACCCGGTTGGCGAGGTCGGCGGGGACGCCCTCGGCGGTGAACCGCTCCGCCATCCGGTCCAGCCACTGGGAGTCGGCCGGGGCCAGCAGCTTCGGCAGCTCCTGGGCCAGCGAGGTGACCCCCGGCGCGAAGTGCGACACGGTGGTGGCGATGTCCAGCGGCTGGCGCCGGTTGCGCAGGAACCACAGCGCCGACCGCTCGATCAGGTTGCGTGCCTCGGCCATCAGCTCGGTCTGCACCTCGGCGGGGACGACGTCGTCCAGGGTGGCCAGGTCCTTCCAGAGCCGGCGGATGTCGAACACCTCGCGGGCGACGGTGTAGGCGCGGGCGATGTCGGGCGGGCTGGCGCCGGTCTCCTCCGACAGCCGGTGGGCGAAGGTGCTCCCCGCCCGGTTCACCATGCTGTTGGTGATGTAGGTGGCGATGATGTCGCGTCGCAGCGGGTGCCGGCGGAGCTGGGCCCGGAACCGCTCCCGCAGCTCCGCCGGCATGTAGCGCTCCAGGTCGTCGGCGAGGTAGTCGTCCTCGGGCACGTCGGAGGCGACCAGCTCGTCCTGCAGCACGATCTTGGAGTAGGCCAGCAGGACCGCCAGCTCCGGGCGGGTCAGGCCGCGGCCGGCGGCGCGGCGCTCGGCCAGCTCCTCGTCGCTGGGAAGGAACTCCAGCCGCCGGTCCAGCCGCCCGGCCCGCTCCAGGCCGCGGATCAGCCGGCTGTGCTCGTCCAGGAGCTGGGGCGCCTGCGCCTCGGTGACGCTGATCGCCAGGACCTGCCGGTAGTTGTCCTGCAGGACCGCGGCGGCGACGTCGTCGGTCATCTTCGCCAGCAGGTTGTCGCGCTGCTTGCGGGTCATGTCGCCGTCGGCGACCACCTGGTTCAGCAGGATCTTGATGTTGACCTCGTGGTCGGAGCAGTCCACCCCGCCGGAGTTGTCGATGAAGTCGGTGTTGACCCGGCCGCCCGCCAGCGCGTACTCGACCCGCCCGAGCTGGGTGAAGCCGAGGTTGCCGCCCTCGCCGACCACCTTGCAGCGCAGCTCGGCGCCGTCGACCCGGACGGCGTCGTTGGCCCGGTCGCCGACGTCGGCGTGGCCCTCGCGGGCGGCCTTCACGTAGGTGCCGATGCCGCCGTTCCACAGCAGGTCGACCGGCGCCTTCAGCAGCGCGCTGATCAGCTCGTTGGGCGCGAGCGCCTCGGCCTCCACCGCCAGCGCCTGGCGCGCCTGCGGCGAGAGCTTGATCGACTTGGCGGTTCGTGGCCAGATCCCCCCGCCGGCCGAGACGAGCTTGGCGTCGTAGTCGGCCCAGGAGGAGCGGGGCAGCTCGAACAGCCGCCGCCGCTCGGCGAAGCTCGCCTCGGGGTCCGGGTCGGGGTCGATGAAGACGTGCTGGTGGTTGAAGGCCGCGACCAGCTTGATGTGGCGCGACAGCAGCATGCCGTTGCCGAACACGTCGCCCGCCATGTCGCCGACGCCGACCACGGTGAAGTCGGTCGTCTGGGTGTCGACCCCCAGCTCCAGGAAGTGGCGCCGGACCGACTCCCAGGCGCCCTTGGCGGTGATGCCCATCTTCTTGTGGTCGTACCCGGCCGAGCCGCCGGAGGCGAACGCGTCGTCCAGCCAGAAGCCGTACTCCGCGGCGATCGAGTTGGCCAGGTCGGAGAAGGTCGCGGTGCCCTTGTCGGCGGCCACCACCAGGTAGGGGTCGTCCTCGTCGTAGCGGACCACGTCGGGCGGCGGCACCACCGTGCCGTCGGCCGCGCGGTTGTCGGTCAGGTCCAGCAGCCCCCGCATGAACGTCGAGTAGCAGGCGACCACCTCGTCCTGGAGCGCCTCGCGGCCGCCGTCGGCGGGCGGCCGCTTGACCACGAAGCCGCCCTTGGCCCCGACCGGCACGATCACGGCGTTCTTGACCATCTGCGCCTTCATCAGGCCGAGGACCTCGGTGCGGAAGTCCTCCCGCCGGTCCGACCAGCGGATGCCGCCCCGCGCCACCCGGCCGCCGCGCAGGTGCACCGCCTCGGTCCGCGGCGAGTACACGAACACCTCGAACATCGGCCGGGGCTTGGGCAGCGACGGCACCATCGCGGGATCCAGCTTGAACGACAGGTACGGCTTGGGCCGCCCGTCGGCGTCGGTCTGGAAGAAGTTGGTCCGCAGGGTCGCCTCGACCATCCCCAGGAAGCTGCGGAGGATCCGGTCCTCGTCGAGGTTGGCGACCTGGTCGATGGCGTCGGCCAGCTCCGCGCGCAGCGCCTCCACGCGGCGGTCGGCGTCGGCCGGCCGGGACGGGTCGAAGTAGGCTCGGAACAGCTCCACCAGCCCGCGGGCGATCTCCGGGTTGCCGGCCAGCGCCTGCTCCATGTACTCCTGGCTGAAGGTCAGCCTGGTCTGCCGCAGGTACTTGCAGTAGGCGCGCAGGATCACGATCTCCCGCCAGGTGAGCCGGGCGCCGAGCACCAGCCGGTTGAACCCGTCGCTCTCGGCCTCGCCGCGCAGGGTCGCCGCGAACGCATCCTGGAACACGTCGCGGACCTTGCTGAGGTCCAGCTCGCGGTTCCTGGCGTAGGCCATGCCGAAGTCGTGGATCCAGACCGGGCCGGTGCCCGGCCGGCGGATCTCGTAGGGTCGTTCCTCGACGACCTCCACGCCCATGTCCTCCAGCATCGGCACCGCGTCCGACAGCGGCAGCGGCCGCTCGGCGAAGAACAGCTTGAAGCGCAGCAGCTCCGAGGTCGCCTCCAGCGGCCGGTACAGGTTCATGTTCAGGCCGCCGAGCTCCTCCAGGTCCTCGATCCGCTGGATGTCGTAGACGGCGTTGCGGGCCGGGAAGTCGTCCCGGTAGGCGGCCGGGACCGCCTCGCCGTAGCGGTCGAACAGCCGGTTGCCGAGCTCCTCGCCGTGCTGCTCCAGCAGCAGCGCGTGCAGCTCGTCGGTCCAGGAGCGGGTGACGTCGACCAGCTTGGTCTCGATCTCCCTGGCGTCGAAGGAGGGCATCTGGCCGGGACGCACCCGGATGACGAAGTGCAGCCGGGCCAGCACCGACTCTGACAACCGCACCTGGAAGTCGAGGCTCGCCCCCGGGAACGCCTCGCCGAGCACGTCCTCGATGCGCCGCCGGACGTCGGTGGTGTAGCGGTCGCGCGGCACGTACACCAGCGCGGAGACGAAGCGGCCGTAGATGTCGTGCCACATGAACAGGCGCACCCGCCGGCGCTCCTCCAGCCGCAGGATGCCCATGGCGACCTCGAACAGCTGGTCGTCGGAGATCTGGAACAGCTCGTCGCGGGGGAAGGTCTCCAGGATGTTCAGCAGCGCCTTCTGGTCGTGGCTGTGCCTTGGCAGGCCGGCCCGGTCCAGCACCTTGGCGACCTTGCGGCGCAGCAGCGGGATGTCGCGCGGGTTCCGGTTGTAGGCGGCCGAGGTGTACAGGCCGAGGAAGCGCCGCTCGCCGGTCACGTTGCCCTGCTCGTCGAAGCGCTTGACGCCGATGTAGTCGAGGTAGGACGGCCGGTGCACGGTGGAGTGCGAGTTCGCCTTGGTGAGGATCAGCACGTGCGGCTCGCGGGCGTGCCGGCGCGCCTCGGGCGGCAGCTTGGCGAAGCTGCCGGAGGCCGGCCTGTTGCTGGTCTGGCGCAGGATGCCGAGCCCGCTGCCCTCGACCGGGCGCAACACGTCCTCGCCGTCCTGCTGCAGCAGGTCGTAGGCGCGGTAGCCGAGGAAGGTGAAGTGGTGGTCCTCGATCCACTCCAGCAGCGCCTTGGCCTCGGCCAGCTCGGCCTCGTCGACCGGCGGGGGCCGCTCGGCGAACTCCGCCAGGATGGCGCCGACCTGGTCGCCCATCGCCTGCCAGTCCTCCACCGCCGCGCGCACGTCGCACAGGACCCGTTCGATCTCGGCCCTGAGGCGGTCCAGCACCTCCGGCTCGCTCTGGCGGTCCACCTCCACGTGGATGAACGACTCGCGGATGGCGTCCTCGGCCTCGGCGTCGGGCGGCAGGACCTCGACCAGCTCGCCCGCCTGGTCGCGGCGGACGGCGATCACCGGGTGGATCGGCAGGTGGATGACGAGCCCGTGCCGGTTCACCTCCATGGTCACCGAGTCGACCAGGAACGGCATGTCGTCGGTGACGATCTCCACGATCGAGTGGGTCGAGCGCCAGCCGTGCTCCTCGAACCTGGGGGAGTAGACCCGGACCTTCTCGGTGCCCGGCTGGCGCCGCCGCGCCGCGCGCCAGTGGGCCAGCACCGCCCCGTACAGGTCGTCCGGGTCGCGCTCCTGCAGGTCCTCCGGCGCGGTCCGCTGGTAGTACTGGCGGGCGAAGCTGGCGAGCTGCTCGCGCCGCTGCTCGGGGACTTTCTCGTTGATGGTCGCGACGATGCGGTCGAGGATCTCGGCCTTGGCCTGCTCCGGTTGCGTCGACATGACCGGCCTCCCTCGTAGCCCGGCGTTGGTCTCCACGATGGCAGATCGGCACGTGCGACGGTAGCGATAGCATTTGCGCGCATGCCACCTCGAGCCAGGAGCGCCAGCGTGTCACAGCCCGACCCCGACGCCGTCGACGACGCCGTCGCCGGCCTCACCTTCGACGCCGCCGGGCTCCTGCCCGCGGTGGTCCAGGACGAAACCGACGGCACCGTGCTGATGGTCGCCTGGATGGACGCCGAAGCGGTGCGTCGCACCCTCACCACCGGGCGGACCTGGTTCTGGAGCCGGTCCCGTCGGGTGCACTGGCGCAAGGGGGACACCTCGGGGCACATCCAGCACGTCCGCTCGGTCACCGCCGACTGCGACGGCGACACGCTGCTGGTCCGCGTCGAGCAGGTCGGCCCCGCCTGCCACACGGGCACCCGGACCTGCTTCGAGGCGCCGCTGCCCGCGGGAGCGGGCACGTGACCGCCGTGCGGCCGTCGCTGGAGGAGTTCGCGCGGCTCGCCGGCGAGCACTCGGTGGTGCCCGTGTGGCGGGAGCTCCTCGGCGACCTGGAGACCCCCGTCGGGGCGTTCCGCAAGCTCGGCGGCGAGGAGGGCTCGGTGCTGCTGGAGAGCGTCGAGCACGGCGAGCGCTGGGGCCGCTACTCGTTCATCGGCACCGACCCGTTCGCCACCCTGACCATCGGCGACGGCCGCGCGACCTGGTCGGGCAGCCCGCCGGCCGGGCTGCCCGACGGCCCGCCGCTGGCCGTGCTGCGCGAGGCGCTGCAGCGGCTGCGCTCCCCGTCGCTGCCGGGGCTGCCGCCGCTGTTCGCCGGCGCCGTCGGCTACCTCGGCTACGACCTGGTCCGCGAGCTGGAACGGCTGCCGGACCAGACCGAGGACGACCTGCGGCTGCCGGACGGGATGCTGGTCTTCCCCCGCTCGGTGGTCGTCTTCGACCACCTCGGCCAGCGGCTGGTGCTGGTCGCCAACGTGCTCGTCGACGACGCGACCGACCTGGACGCCGCCTACGCCGACGCCGGCAGGCGGCTGGACGCCCTCGCCGGGCGGCTGTCGCTGCACCTGCCGGCCGCGCCCACCCCGCTGCCGGCGGCCGGCCGGCCGGCCGCGGCCAGCAGCGACCTGGAGGCGGGCCGCTACCAGGAGATGGTCCGCATCGCCAAGCGCCACATCCGCGCCGGCGACATCTTCCAGGTGGTGCCGTCGCAGCGGTTCTCGGTGCCGACCACCGCCGACCCCTTCGACGTCTACCGGGTGCTGCGGGTGGTCAACCCGTCGCCGTACATGTACTTCCTGCGCCTGCCGCGGGTGACCATCGCCGGCTCGTCGCCGGAGGTGCTGGTGACCGTGCAGGGACGCCGCGCGACCATGCGGCCGATCGCCGGCACCCGGCCGCGCGGCGCCGACCAGGCGGCCGACCTCGCCCTGGAGGCCGAGCTGCTGGACGACGAGAAGGAGCGGGCCGAGCACGTCATGCTGGTCGACCTGGCCCGCAACGACCTCGGCCGGGTGTGCCGGCCAGGGACCGTCCGGGTCGCCGACTTCATGCGGGTCGAGCGTTACTCGCACGTCATGCACCTGGTCTCCGACGTGGCCGGCGAGCTCGCCGACGGCGTCGCCGCGTTCGACGTGCTGGCCGCCAGCTTCCCGGCGGGGACGGTGTCGGGGGCGCCGAAGGTGCGGGCGATGGAGATCATCGACGACCTGGAACGCCACCGCCGCGGCCCCTACGCCGGCTGCGTCGGCTACTTCGACTTCTCCGGCAACCTGGACACCTGCATCACGATCCGCACGTGCGTGTTCGTGGACGGGGTGGCGTACTGCCAGGCCGGCGCCGGGGTGGTGGCCGACTCGGTCCCCGAGCTGGAGGAGCGCGAGACCGAGGCCAAGGCCCGCGCCGTGCTGGCCGCCGTCGCCGCCGCCGAGGCGCTCGCCACCCACCCACCAGCCGCCGGCGACCCGGTTGCCGCCACCCGGTCGGGTGGCTGAGCCGGCCGCCGGCCACCCGGGCGCCGCCGGGCGGGCGCGGTCGTCGCTGCAGGTCACCCTGGCCGCGGTGGTCGCCGGGGTGCTGCTGGCGGCGGTCGGGGCGGGGCGGCCGTGGGCGCGGGTGAGCACGGCGGTGGACCTGCCCGGCCTCGGGCGGGCGCGGCTCGGCGGCGCCGAGCTGACCGGCAACGACCTGGCGTCGCTCGGCGGGCTCGCGTTGCTCGGGCTGGTGCTGCTGGTCGGGGTCGCCGTCACCCGCGGCCGTGGGCGCTGGGCGGTCGGGCTCGCCCTGCTCGCCCTCGGCGCCGTCCTGACCGTGCAGGCGCTCGCCGGCGCGGCCGGGGCCCGGGCCGAGGCCGCCGACCGGGCCAGGCGGGGGGAGCTGCAGGGCGTCCCGGCCGGGACCGGCACGCAGGTCACGACCCCCCTGGCCGGGCCGGCCCTGGTCGTCGCCGGCGGGCTGCTGCTCGCCGCCGCCGGCGTCGAGGCCCTCCGGCGCGGCCCGCGCTGGCCGGCGCTCGGCGACGCCTTCCGGGCCCCGCCCGACCGGGCCGAGCCGCAACCCAGCGGCGACGGCGAGCCACCATGGCAGGGTGACTGAGCAGGATCTTCACCTCCCTCGAACAATCCCGAGGGTCGGCCCGAACCGGCGCCGTCGATGCTACGGTCGCCCCCGGAGGGGTCCGGGGAACCCCAAGGGGGTGCCCCGGTGGATCCGGAGGGGTCCGGGGAACCCCAGCGGGGTGCCCCGGTGGATCCGGAGGGGTCCGGGGAACCCCAAGGGGGTGCCCCGGTGGATCCGGAGGGGTCCGGGGAACCCCAGCGGGGTGCCCCGGTGGATCAAGCCGCAGGGAGGGGAGGGGAGTGGGCGCCGAGCACCCGTCCAAGGGGACCGTGCTGCTGGTCGAGGACGAGGAGTCGATCGCCGACCTGGTGCGGCTGTACCTGGAGCGCGACGGCTTCCGGGTGGTGTGGCGCACCGACGGACGCTCCGGGCTGGCCGCGGTCGACGCCGAGCGACCCCGGTTGGTGCTGCTGGACCTGATGCTGCCCGGCATGGACGGGTTCGAGGTGACCAGGGCCTTGCGGGAGAAGGGCGGCCGGATGCCGATCATCGTCGTCACCGCCCGCGAGGAGGAGGCCGACCGGGTGCTCGGCCTGGAGCTGGGCGCCGACGACTACGTCACCAAGCCGTTCTCGCCGCGCGAGCTGGTCGCCCGCGTCAAGGCGGTGCTCCGCCGCGCCGAGCCGGAGCCCGAGACCGGCCCCGAGCCGCCCATGCACCTCGGCAGCCTCACGGTCGACCCGGCCCGCCACGAGGTCAGCTTCGAAGGGCGCCCGGTCCAGCTCACCGCCCGCGAGTTCGAGCTGCTCAGCTACCTGGTCCGCAACCGCGGCCTGGCGCTGACCCGCGACCAGATCCTCGAGCGGGTCTGGGGCTACGCCTTCCCGGCCGACACCCGCACCGTCGACGTCCACATCCGCCAGCTCCGCGCCAAGCTGGGGGAGCGCGCCCCGATCGTCACCATCCGCGGGGTCGGCTACAAGGCCGACGACCGGGGGGACCGGGACTCCCCGTGACCCGCACCCGGGGGTCGCTGCGCGCGCGGCTGGTCGTCTGGCTGGTGGCCATCGCGGGCCTGGCCGTCCTGCTCGCCGGCGCCATCACCCTGTCGCTGGTCCGGCTCATCCCCGAGCGCAACCTCGAGCTGCAGCTCGCCGGCCAGGTCGAGCTGCTCAGGGCGGTCGAGCGGCGGCCGGTCCGGCAATGCACCGCCTTGATGGGCCTGCGGGCCAGCCAGACCGAGGTGTACCTGGTCGACGCCGACGGCACGCCGCGTCGCCCGCGGGCGCTGGGATGCCAGCGCGTCGCCGGGCTGCGACCGCTGGCGCCGGCGCCAGCGGTCGACCTGCGCGACACCCTCGCCGAGGGCCGCACGGCCACCGGCACCAGCCAGGGCCTGGCGTGGGCGGTCGCGCCGCTGGAGACGCCGAGCCGGGGCTTCGTCGGCGTGCTGCTGGTCCACGAGGTCAACCGCCTCGGCCTCAGCCTGCTGCCGGCGATCGGGCCGCGCCTGCTGCTGGCCACCGCGGTCGCGGTCGCGGCCGCCGCGCTGGTCGCGTGGCTGCTGTCGGCGCGGCTCACCGCGCCGCTCGGCCGGCTGGTCACCGCCGCCCGCCGCGTCGGCGCCGGCGACCTGTCCACCCGCGTCCAGGTCGACGGCGACGACGAGGTCGCCGAGGTCGCCGCCGCCTTCAACGACATGGCCGCCGGCCTGGAGCACGCCCAGGCCGAGCAGCGGGCGTTCCTGGCCAGCGTCGGCCACGAGCTGAAGACCCCGCTCACCACCGTGCAGGGCTACACCGAGGCGCTGCTGGACGGCACCGTGGAGGACCCCGCCGAGCGGCGCCGCTCGTTGCAGCGCATCCACGCCGAGACCATCCGGCTGAACCGGCTCGTCCAGGACCTGCTCGACCTGGCCCGGCTCGGCCGCGGCCAGTTCGCCGTCGACCCGGTCGACACCGACGTCGGCGCCGTGCTCCGTGAGGCCGCCGCGGCCGCCGCCGAGCGGGCCGCCAGGCGCTCGGTCGCCGTCACCACCCGCCTGACCGGCGCGCTGCACGCCCACGTCGACCCCGGGCGTCTCCGCCAGGTGCTCGACAACCTCCTCGACAACGCCACCCGTTCCAGCGCGCCCGGCCAGGCCGTGCTGGTCGCCGCCCGCCCCCTGCCCGGCGGCGGGGTCGAGGCGGCCGTCGTCGACCAGGGCCCGGGGATCGCCGCCGAGGACCTGCCGCACGCCTTCGACCGCGGCTACCTGTGGGCCCGCTACCGCGGCACCCGGGTGGTCGGCTCCGGGCTGGGGCTGGCGATCGTCAGGGCGCTGTGCGACGCGATGGGGGTCGCGATCCGGGCCGACTCCGGCGACGGCGGCGGCATCGCCTTCCGCCTCACCCTGCCGGCCGCCACCGGCGCCCCCGGCGGGACGCCCTCGATCAGTCCACCGCGCGGCGCTGGAAGCCCCACATCCCGGTCGCCATGAACGCCGCCCCGGAGACGACCAGCACCAGCACGCAGATCCACGGCGCGATGTGCGGCACCTCCGGCACCAGCGCCGCGCGAACCCCCTCGCTGACGTAGGTCAGCGGGTTCAGCGCGGTGATCACCTTGAACCACGGCAGCGCGTCGAGGGACGGCCACGGGTACTGGATCGCGCCGGTGAACAGCAGCGGCGTGAGGATCAGCGCGAACATGATGTTGAGGCGGCTGGGCGGCAGCAGGGTGCCGATGATGAGCCCCAGCGCGCCGCCCGACCAGCCGCCGAGCACCAGCACCAGGACGAGCAGCGGCAGCCCGGCGGCCCGCCACGGCGCCGAGCCGAGGACCAGCGCCCCGATCGGGAACAGCAGCGCGGCGGCGACCAGTCCCCGCGCCATCGCGATGACGACCTTCTCCACCGCCACCAGCGGGATCGGGATCGGTGCCAGCAGCCGGTCCTCGATCTCCCTGGTCCAGCCGAACTCCAGCACCAGCGGGAATGACACCGTCTGCAGCGCCGTCAGGAACGCGGTCAGCGCCACGATGCCCGGCAGCAGCAGGTGGCCGTAGCTGTCGCTCACGTAGTTCAGCTCGCCGAGCACCTTGGCGAACACGAACAGCATGAACAGCGGCTGGATCACGACCTGCGCCAGGAACACCCAGAACTCGCGGCCGGTCACGAACACGTCGCGCCACAGGATCGCCAGGAACACCCCTGCCGGGCCGGCGCCGGCCCGTCCCGGCGCCCGCACCGGCGCGTCGGTGGCCGTCATCGCAGCCCCCTCCCGGTCAGGTCGATGAACACGTCCTCCAGGGTCGGCTCGCCGATGTGGACGTCGCTGAGGGCGGCGCCGCGGGCGGCGAGCGCCTCCACGACCGGGCCGAGCAGCACGGCCGGCTCGCCGCTGAGGTACAGGCGCAGCCGGACCTCGCCGCCGTCCCGGTGGGCGCCGGGCCGCGGCCCGCCGGGGCCGCCACCGGGGCGGCCGCCGTTGCCGCCGGGCCCGGCGCCCAGGCGGTCGGGCCAGCCACCGGGCCCGGCCGTCGCGAACGCCGGCTGCTGCCGGGCGACCGGTTCCCCACGCTCCACGCCGGCCAGCGCGGTGAGCGCCTCCAGCAGCCGCTCGGCGGTGTCGGCCGCCGCCGGCGTCACCGTGACGTCCAGGACGGCCTGCCCGGTCAGCCCCCTGGTGAGCGCCGCGGGCGTGTCCAGCGCCAGCAGCTTGCCGTGGTCCATGATGCCGACCCGGTCGGCCAGCTCGGCCGCCTCGTCCATGTCGTGGGTGGTCAGCAGGATCGTCACGCCGCGGCCGCGCAGCTCCCGGACCCGGTCCCAGACGAACAGCCGGGCCTGCGGGTCCAGGCCGGTGGTCGGCTCGTCCAGGAACAGCACCTCCGGCTCGTGCATCAGCGCCCTGGCGATCATCAGCCGCTGCGCCATGCCGCCGGAGTACACGTCGACCTTGTCGTTGCCGCGGCCGCCGAGCCCGAGCTCCTCCAGCACCCGGTCGGCCCTGGTGCGCCGCTCGGCGCTGGGCACCAGGTGGTAGGCCGCGTGGAAGACCAGGTTCTGGCGGGCGGTGAGCGACCGGTCCAGGTTGACCCGCTGCGGCACCACGGCCAGCCGCCGCCTGGCCTCGACCGAGTTGCGCAGCACGTCGACGCCGGCGACCCAGGCCCCGCCGGAGGTGGCCTTCACCCGGGTCGTCAGGACCCCCACCGTGGTCGTCTTGCCGGCGCCGTTCGGCCCCAGCAGGCCGAAGATCTCGCCCCGGCCGACCTCGAACGACAACCCGTCCACGGCGTTGCTGTCGCGTTTGGGGTAGCGCTTGACGAGCTCGCGCAGCACCACCGCGCCGCCATCCGCTGGGCCCACCGTCACCCGACCGCCTCCTTCCGAGATCGCCTTCCCACCCAAGCAGATGGTGCCACCGCTTGTCATTGCAGCCACCATGCATCTTCGGCCTGCCGGTGACCGGGAGCGCGCTGCGGTTCCCGCCCCGGCCGGCCAGGAGCACTACAATCGCGGCCGTGACCTCGACCGACTCTTTCCTGGCCCGGGCGGTGGCCGACGCCCGGCTGGCCGCCGAGCGCCGCGCCGAGCGGCTGCCGCTGCCCGCGGTGCGGGCCGCCGCGGTCGCCGCACCGCCGCCACGGAGCCTGCGCCTCGCGGCACGCCGCGGCCCGGAAGGGCCGCGGGTGATCGCCGAGATCAAGCGGCGCTCGCCGTCCAGGGGCGACCTCCGCCTCGACCTCGACCCGGCCGCCCTCGCCGGTGCCTACGCCGACGGCGGTGCCGCCGCCGTCAGCGTGCTCACCGAGCCGCGCCACTTCGCCGGCAGCCCGGAGGACCTGCTGGCGGTCCGCGGCGCGGTCGACCTGCCCGTGCTGCGCAAGGACTTCGTCACCAACCCCTACCAGGTCTGGGAGTCGCGCGCCTGGGGCGCCGACGCGGTGCTGCTGATCGTCGCCGCCCTCGACCCCGCGGCGCTGCGGGCGCTGCTGGACGAGGCCGCCAGCGCGGGCCTGGACGCCCTCGTCGAGGTCCACACCGTCGCGGAGGCGTCGGCCGCCGCCGCCGCCGGCGCCGCGGTCGTCGGGGTGAACGCCCGCGACCTGGCCACCCTGGAGGTCGACCCCGGCCGCTTCGCCGCCGTCCGCGACGCCCTGCCCGACGGGGCGGTCCTGGTCGCCGAGAGCGGCATCCGCGACCGGGCCGACGTCGAGGCCGCCGCCGCGGCCGGCGCCGACGCCGTCCTGGTCGGCGAGTCCCTGGTCACCGCCGAAGACCCGGCCGCGGCGGTGGCCGAGCTGCTCGTGGCACGAGCCCGAACTGGAGGAGCCCATGGCTGAGCCCCGCAAGATCCTGCTCGGTGAGGACGAGCTGCCGAGCGCCTGGTTCAACATCGTGCCGTCGATGCCGACCAGGCCAGACCCCTACCTGCACCCGCAGACCCGCGAGCCGATCGGGCCAGAGGCGCTCGCCCCGCTGTTCCCGATGGCCCTGATCGGCCAGGAGGTCTCCACCGACCAGTGGATCGACATCCCCGGCCCGGTGCTCGACACCTACAAGCTGTGGCGGCCGACCCCGCTGATCCGCGCCCTGGACCTGGAGCGCGCCCTCGGTACCCCGGCGCGCATCTGGTACAAGTACGAGGGCGGCTCGCCGGCCGGCTCCCACAAGCCCAACACCGCCGTCGCCCAGGCCTACTACAACAAGGCCGAGGGCATCGCCCGCCTCAGCACCGAGACCGGCGCCGGCCAGTGGGGCAGCGCGCTGGCGTTCGCGTGCGCCCGGTTCGGCCTGGAGTGCAAGGTCTACATGGTGCGCGCCTCCTACGACGGCAAGCCCTACCGGCGCTCGCTCATGGAGACCTGGGGCGCCAGCGTCATCCCATCGCCGTCGCAGGAGACCAACGCCGGCCGGGCGGTGCTCGCCGCCGACCCCGACTCGCCAGGGTCGCTCGGCATCGCCATCTCCGAGGCGGTCGAGGACGCCGCCCAGCGCGACGACACCCACTACTCCCTCGGCAGCGTGCTCAACCACGTGCTGCTTCACCAGACGGTCATCGGCCTGGAGCTGAAGGCGCAGCTCGAGCACGCCGGGATCGAGCCCGACGTGCTGGTCGCCTGCGTCGGCGGCGGGTCGAACTTCGGGGGCTTCACCTTCCCGCTGCTGGCCGACAAGCTGGCCGGCCGTATCGGCACCCGCGTGGTCGCCGCCGAGCCGACCGCCGCCCCCACCCTGACCAAGGGCCGCTTCGACTACGACCTCGGCGACCAGGCCGGCATGACCCCGCTGATCCCGATGTACACCCTCGGGGCCGACTTCATCCCCGCGCCGATCCACGCCGGCGGCCTGCGCTACCACGGCGACTCGCCGATCGTGTCGCTGCTGGCCAAGGAGGAGCACATCGAGGCGGTCGCCTACCCGCAGTCCAAGGTGTTCGAGGCCGCCGTGCAGTTCGCCCGCACCGAGGGCCACCTGCCGGCACCGGAGCCCGCGCACGCGATCCGCGCCGTGATCGACGAGGCGCTGCGCTGCAAGGAGGAGGGGCGCTCCGAGACGATCGTCTTCAACCTCTGCGGCCACGGCCACTTCGACATGAAGGCCTACGAGGACCATCTCTCCGGGAACCTCCTCGATGTCTAGGGGGGTCGCCGCCACCCGCCCGACCCGGCCGCCGATCGAGCATCCGCCGGACCGGCTGGGGCATTTCGGGCCCTGGGGTGGCCGCTTCGTGCCCGAGGTGCTGATGGCCGCCCTCGACCAGCTCACCGCCGCGTTCGAGGAGGCCGTCGCCGACCCGGCGTTCCTGGCCGAGCTGGACGACCTGCGTCGCGGCTACGCCGGCCGGCCCACCCCGCTCACCCCGGCGCGCCGCCTCTCCGAGGAGCTCGGTCTGCGGCTGTGGCTCAAGCGGGAGGACCTGCTCCACACCGGCGCCCACAAGCTCAACAACTCCCTCGGCCAGCACCTGCTGACCAGGCGGATGGGCAAGCGCCGGGTGATCGCCGAGACCGGCGCCGGCCAGCACGGCGTCGCCACCGCCACGGTCGCGGCCCTGCTCGGCCAGCAATGCGTCGTCTACATGGGCGAGGAGGACACGCGCCGCCAGCATCTCAACGTCGTCCGCATGCGCCTGCTCGGCACCGAGGTGCGGCCGGTCGCCACCGGCACCGCCACCCTCAAGGACGCCATCAACGAGGCCCTGCGGGACTGGGTCGAGTCGGTCGAGACCACCCACTACGCGATCGGCTCGGTGGTCGGGCCCCACCCGTTCCCGCTGATGGTGCGGGAGTTCCAGCGGGTCATCGGCGACGAGGCCCGCGCCCAGGTGCTCGACGCCGAAGGCCGCCTGCCGGACCTGGCCGTCGCCTGCGTCGGCGGCGGGAGCAACGCCGCCGGCCTGTTCGCCGCGTTCGTCGACGACCAGGCGGTGCGGCTGGTCGGCGTGGAGGCGGGCGGCCGTGGCCCGCGGCCGGGTGACCACGGCGCCTCGCTCGGCCTCGGCGACGCCGGGGTGCTCCACGGCGCCAGGTCCTACCTGCTGCAGGACGACGACGGCCAGGTGCTGCCAACCCACTCGATCTCGGCGGGGCTGGACTACCCGGGGGTCGGGCCGGAGCACGCCCTGTGGAAGGACAGCGGCCGGGTCGTCTACGAGCGCGCCACGGACACCCTCGCCCTCGAAGGGTTCCGCCTGCTGGCCCGCACCGAGGGCCTGCTCCCGGCGCTGGAGCCGGCCCACGCGATCGGCTGGCTGGCGGAGGCGGCCCGCGACGGCCGGGTCGCGCCCGGGTCGCTGGTCGTCCTCAACCTCTCCGGCCGCGGCGACAAGGACGTGGAGACCGTCGCCGGCCTGCTCGACGCCGCGGAGGGGTTCGGGGAACCCCAACGGGGTGCCCCGGTGGACGATGGCTGAGCGGGGAACCGCGGTCGCGCCGGTCGAGCGGCTCGAGGGGCGGCTGCGGGGGCTGCGGGGCGAGGGGCGGGCGGCGCTGGTGGCCTACGGGGTCGCCGGGTACCCGGACCTGCCCGGGTCGCTGGACGCCTTCCGGGTGATGGCCGACGCCGGTGCCGACGTGCTGGAGGTCGGCCCGCCGTTCTCGGACCCGCTGATCGACGGGCCGGTCATCCAGCGGGCCGTGACCACCGCCCTGGACGCGGGCACCCGGCTGGACGACGTCCTCGGCCTGGTCGCCGACCTGACCGCCGGCGTCGACGCCCCGGTGGTCCTGCTCGTCTACTACAACCTGGTCGCGCACCGCGGCCCCGAGCGGTTCGCCGCCGAGCTGGCCGCGGCCGGCGCATGCGGCGCGGTCGTGCCCGACCTGCCGCCGGAGGAGGCGGGGGAGTGGCTGGCCGCCGCCGGCCGGCAGCGGGTCGCCCCGGTGTTCCTGGCGGCGCCCACCTCGACCGACCGCCGGCTGGCGGCGGTGGGCGAGGCGGCCCGGGGCTTCGTCTACGCGCAGGCCTCGCTCGGCGTGACCGGGCTGCGCCAGTCGTTGGCGGCCGGGATCGAGGGGCTGGTCGCCCGCGTCCGCGCCCACACCGACCTGCCCGTCTGTGCCGGCATCGGCATCTCCAACGCCGAGCAGGCCGCCGCCGTCGCCCGCTTCGCCGACGGTGCCATCGTCGGCAGCGCCCTGGTCCGCCGCCTGGGCGAGGGCGGCCTCGACGGCCTCCGCGCCCTCACCGCCGAGCTCGCCGCCGCCGTCCACGCCTCGCGGGAACGCTAACCGGCGGCACCGTCCAGGTCGAGGCCGACCTCGGCGGCCAGGAAGGCGAGCACGTCGGCCTGGAGCTCGACCGTGCGCCGCACCGAGCGGGCGCCGTGGCCGGCCTGCCGCTCCCGCCGCAGCAGGACCGGCCGGTCGGAGGCGGTCGCCCACTGCAGCGCCGCGCACATCTTGCGGGCGTGCAGCGGGTCGACGCGGGTGTCGGAGTCGAACACCGTGAACAGCACCGCCGGGTACGCCGTCCCCTTGACCACATGGTGATACGGCGAGTAGGCGACAAGCCAACCAAGCTCCGTCGGGTCGTCGGCGCGGCCGTACTCGTCGTTCCAGGTCTCGCCGAGACCGAAGCGCTCGTAGCGCACCATGTCGAGCAGGGGCGCGCTGCAGGCCACCGCCGCGAACAGCTCCGGCCGCCGGGTGAGGGCGGCGCCGACCAGCAGCCCGCCGTTGGAGCCGCCGGAGATGGCAAGCCGCCCTGGCGAGGTCCAGCCGCCGGCGACCAGGTGCTCGGCGGCGGCGGCGAAGTCGTCGAACACGTTCTGCTTGCGGTCCCGCATGCCGGCCCGGTGCCAGGCCTCCCCCTCCTCGCTGCCGCCGCGGAGGTTGGCGATCGCGTACACCCCGCCGCGCTCGACCCAGGCGGCTACCGCCGCGCTCCATGCCGGGGTCAAGGGGACGTTGAAGCCGCCGTAGCCGTACAGGATCGTCGGCCGCGCCCCGTCCGGCTCCAGGCCCTCCCGGTGCAGCACGAACAGCCGCACCTCGGTGCCGTCCCTGGACCGATAGGTCTCCTGGCGGGCGGTCACCCCGACCTGGAGGTCGACCTGGCCGGGCGCGTCCATCCACAGCTCCAGGGCGGCCCCGGCCACCTGGTAGCGGTACACCCGCGGTGGGGTGGTGAAGTCGGTGTAGCCGACCCAGACCTCGTCGCCGCCGTCGGGACGGGCCGCGACCCCGAGCACCGAGCCGGGCCCCGGCAGGTCCACCTCGGCCCGCGGGGCCCCGGTCTCGCGGTCGTGGACCGCCACCCGGCCGACCGCGTGGCTGCTGGAGGCGACCACCAGCGCGTCGTCGGTGAGCGCGAAGCCCTCCAGCACCGCGTCGGACTCGGCGACCAGGTCGCGCCAGCCGGCCGGCTCCGGCCGCCGCGGGTCGGCGACCGCGACGCGGAAACGGGGGGCGTCCAGGTTGGTGTGCAGGTACAGGCGGCCGTCGGGCGCGACCCGGCCGTCGGTCTGGGCGTCGACGCCCTCCTGGACGGGACGGAGCGTCCCGTCGCCCTCCAGGTCGGCGACGTACAGGTCGTTGCGGGGCGCGGTCCCCGCCGCCGCCGCGACCAGCAGCCAGCGGCCGTCGAGGGACACCCGCAGCGAGTGGTACTCGGTCTTGTCGCGGCCCTCGCCGAAGACCAGCTCGTCGTCGTCCGGGTCGGTCCCCACCCGGTGCCGCCACACACGCCGGTGGAAGGCGGCCTCGCCCTCGGGGACCGCGTCGGCGGGGAGCCGCCGGCCGTAGTAGTAGGCCTTGCCCCCGGGCAGCCAGGCCAGCGGGCAGTAGCGGGTGCGGTCGATCGGGCCGTCGACCAGCTCGCCGGTGGCGACGTCCAGCACCAGCAGCGACGCCTCCTCGTCGCCGCCGCTGGAGAGGAAGTAGGCGAGCCGCTCGCCCTCCAGCGAAGGCACCCAGCCGTCGAGGGTCACGGTGTCGTCGTCGGCCAGCGCGCTCGGGTCCACCAGCGGCCGCTCGCTCCCGTCCGGCTCCCGGACCAGCAGCACCGGGTGCTGCTGGTCGCCGCGGCGGCGCTCGAAGAACGCCAACCCGCCCCGCACCACCGGCACGGTGACCAGCCCCGCACCGAGCAGCCCCTCCAGCCGCCGCCGGGCAGCCTCCCGGCCGGGCCGGCCGTCGAGCCGGCCGGCCAGCAGCTCGTCCTGGGCGCGGCTCCACGCCTCGGTCTCCTCCGAGCCGGGATCCTCCAGCCACCGGTACGGGTCGGCGACCTCGAACCCGTGCAGCCGCTCGACCAGGTCGAGCCGGCGGGCGGGCGGGTAGCGCATGCGGGCATGGTAGCGGCGCCCACCGGCACCGTGTCCTATGCTCCCAGCGTGGCCGTACCGCTCGTCATCGCCCCGGAGCCGCTGACCAGCCCCGACGTCCAGGCCCTGATCACGCGGCTGGACGCCGAGCTGACCGAGCGCTACCCCAACCCCGAGGACAACTTCTTCGAGCTGGCCGAGGAGCAGGTCGACGGGCGCCAGGGTGTCCTGCTGGTCGCCAGGATGGACGGCGAGCCGGTCGGCTGCGGCGCGCTGCGGCGCCTGGGCCCCGCCACCGGCGAGATCAAGCGCATGTACGTGGCGCCGCCGGCGCGCGGCAGCGGTGTCGGCGCCCGCATCCTCGCCGAGCTGGAACGGCACGCCCGCACGCTCGGCATCCGCCGGCTGCTGCTGGAGACGGGGGAGCGCCAGGTGGAGGCGGTCCGCCTCTACGAGCGCGCCGGCTTCGCCCGCGTCCCCTGCTTCGGCGAGTACGCGCACGCCCCGCTGAGCCTCTGCATGGGCAAGGACCTGGGCTGAGCCGGTCGGACCCGGCGCCCCTGTCCACAAGTTCGCGGTGAGGGTCGAACACGCGTTCGCGTGCGGGTAGGTTCCGCAGGAAGGGTGCCCGAGGCGGGATTCGAACCCGCAAGCCCTTTCGGGCAATCGCTTTTGAGGCGATCGAGTTTGCCGACGTTTCTCCACTCGGGCTCGTCGGGAGGAGGGTAGCGGAAGTGCGGACGCCGGAGGAAGTCGCCACCGTTTTGGCACTTGTCCGGGCGGGCTTGAACGACTGCGAGATTGCGCGGCGAACCGGCATCCCAAGGGGCACGATCCGAGGATGGCGGATTGGCCGAGTGCCCAACTTCCAGCGCGCCCGAGCAACTTGCCCGGTCTGCGCCGGCAACCCCCTGGCGCTTCGGCAGGCGCCGTACACCTACCTCCTCGGTCTCTACCTGGGCGATGGTTGCCTTGCTGCCCATCCGCGTGACGTCTACCGGCTTCGCATCAGCTGTGCCAGCGCCTACCCGGAACTGATCCGGCGCTGCGAGCAAGCGATCACCGAGGTGCTGCCGGTGAAGGTCAACAGGGTCAGGCGGCAGGGATGCTTCGAGGTCTACTCCTTCTCCAAGCATTGGATCTGCCTCTTCCCCCAACACGGACCCGGGCGGAAGCACGAACGCAGGATCGAGCTCACCGCGTGGCAGCAAGACCTGGTCGACCTCGACCCGCGCCCGCTCCTTCGCGGCTTACTGCACTCCGACGGGTGCCGGGTGCTCAACTGGGTGAACGGCACCCCCTACCCCCGCTACCACTTCAGCAACGTGTCGCCGGACATCCGGGGGATCTTCGGGCGGGCGTGCGACGCGCTGGGGATCGAGTGGCGGCCGCACAACCGCTGGAGCCTGTCGGTGGCCAGGCGGGGGAGCGTCGCGCTGCTCGATGCCTTCGTGGGGCCAAAGCGGGACCCGCGCGGTGATTCGTCCGGCGGACACCGCGTCTGTTAGCCTCGCCCGGGCCTGACCGGGAGGACGGGATGACGCTGAACGCGACACGGGTGGCGTGTGGGACGCTCGGGACCGACCCGTGCGCGTACCGGGTCGTCGCCGAGCAGCTTCCCGACGTGGCGGTGTTCGCCTTCGACCGGGACCTCCGCTTCGAGCTGGCCACCGGCGCCGCGGTCCGGGAGACCGGCTGGCGCCCGGAGGAGATCCTCGGCCGCACCGTCTTCGAGCTGGTCCCGCCCGACTGGGCCGAACGGTACGCCGCCCCCTACCGGGCCGCCCTCGCCGGCGAGCGGCAGAGCTTCGAGGTCCAGGGATGGCGGGTACCGGGCAAGGTCTGGGCGGTCGACGTCGTGCCCATCCGCGGCGCCGACGGCACGATCACCGGCGGGATGGTGTTCGGCACCGACGTCACCGAGCGGCGACGCACCGAGCGGGAGCTGCGCGAGCGCCGTCGGCAGCTCGCCGAGGCGCAGCGCATCGCGCAGGTCGGGAACTGGGAGTGGGACCTGGTCAGCGGCACGGGCAGCGCGTCGGCCGAGTGGTTCCGGGTCGTCGGCGTCCGTCCCGAGGACATCCCGTCGCCGGAGGCCGCCCTCGGGTTCGTGCACCCCGACGACCGGCCGGTCGTCGAGGCGGCCATCGCCCGGGCCGCCGACGACGGCACCCCGTTCGAGGTCGAGCACCGGACGATCCTCCCCGACGGCCAGGTCCGGACCGTCCTGGTCCGCGGCGAGGGCGTCCGCGACGAGCGCGGCCGGATCATGCGCGTGATCGGCACCAACCAGGACGTCACCGACGCCAGGCAGGCCGAGCAGGAGCGCCAGCGCCTGCTCGCCCGCCTCTACGAGGTGCTGGAGGGCCAGCACCAGCGGCTCGCCGTCGACCTCCACGACGGCCACGTGCAGAGCCTGGCCGCCATGGGGCTCAAGGTCGACCAGGTCCGGCTCCGCCTGGGCCCGCAGGCCCCCGCCCCGGTCCGCGAGCTGCTCGACCAGCTCCGCGACGACCTCTCCGACGAGGTGACGGCACTGCGGCGCACCATCGGCGCGCTGCGCCCGCTGGTGCTGGACCAGTGCGGCCTGGTCACCGCCGTCCACGACCTGGCGCACGCGACCCGCAGCAGGGCGGCGCTGGTCGACTGCACGGTCAGCGACCGGCTCGGCGGCGAGCTGCTCGACCCCGACGTCGAGACGGCCCTGTTCCGGGTCGCCCAGCAGGCGCTCGCCAACGTCGAGCAGCACGCCGCCGCGCGGCACGTGCGCATCGTGCTGGAACGGTCGGGGTCGGCGGTGGCCCTGCGCGTCCAGGACGACGGGCGCGGGTTCGACCCGGCCGAGGTCGAGGTGCTCGCCGGCCACCAGGGCTTCGGCCTGACCTCCATGCGCGAGCGGGTCCAGGCGCTCGGCGGCCAGCTCGCGATCGAGACCGGCCGTGGCGGCACCTCCATCGAGGCCTGGGTGCCGACGAGGTCGGGCCCAGGACCCGCGGAGCCCCGGTGACACGCCCGACGGTGATGGTCGCCGACGACCACCGGCAGTTCCGGGAGGCGCTGGTGGCGCTGCTCGAGCTGGACGGGTTCGAGGTCGTCGGCCAGGCTGCCGACGGCGCCGACGCGGTGGCGCTCGCCAAGCAGGTGCGGCCCGACGTGGTTGTGATGGACCTGTCGATGCCAGTCCTGAACGGGTTGGACGCGACCCGGCTGGTGCGCGACGCGCTGCCGTCGACGCCGGTGCTGGTGCTCACCGCCTTCACGGGCGACGAGCTGGAGCGGGCGGCGCTGGCCGCCGGCGCGACCGCCTACGTCGCCAAGGACGCGAACCTGGAGGAGCTGCGGGCGGCCCTCGCGGCCGCCGTGGCGGCCCTGGCCGACCGGCCGGACCCGGGCCTGTGAGCGGCCGCTCCGGCGGCGGTCGCGATGTAGTGTCTCGCCAGCGACGTTGAGGTACAGTCTTGCCGTCGCGACCGGGCCCGATGCCGCGGTGGGACGTCCCTCGGACGGTGGCTTGGCTCGCGGATCATGCAACGTCTCGACCGGCAGCCCCGGCCGTCGTCGGCGCAAGACCTTTCGGGGCTCCCGAACAGGGAGGAAGGGAGGATGACCTTGAAGGGGAGGTTCCTTCAGGCGGTCACCGTGCTCGGCGTTCTTCTCCTGCTCGCCGCGGGTTGCAGCCGCGAGGAAGGCGGCGGACAGGCAGCAGAACCGACCAAGACCGTCAAGATCGGCGTCATCGCGCCGCTCACCGGGCCGCTGTCCGAGCTCGGCCTCGGCATCAAGAACTCGGTCGACCTCGCCATCAGGCAGGCGAACGAGAAGAAGACCGTACCCGGCTACAACATCCTCCTGGCGGCCGAGGATGACACCGCCGACCCGGCGACGGGCGCCAACGCGGCCAACAAGCTGGCCTCCGATCCGCAGGTCGGGGGCGTGATCGGCACGCTCAACTCGAGCGTTTCCCAGTCGGTCGCGCCAGTGCTGGCCAGGGCGAACATCGCCCAGATCTCGCCGGCCAACACCAACGACACGCTGACCCGCGGGCCGGACTTCAAGACCGCGCCCAAGCGCATCTGGCCGACCTACTTCCGGGTCGCCAGCCTCGACTCCGCGCAGGGCCCGTTCGGGGCCGACTACGCCCTCGGCGACGGCGGCTTCAAGACCGCCTTCGTCATCCACGACAAGAAGACCTACGGCCAAGGCCTGGCGACCGCCTGGGCCGACCGGTTCAAGGAGAAGGGCGGCCAGGTTCTCGGGACCGACACCGTCAACCCCGGCGACCGCGACTTCGGCGCGGTGGTGACCAAGGTCATCGGGGCGAAGCCCGACATGGTCTTCTACGGCGGCGAGTACCCGGAGGCCGGCCCGCTGGCGGCGCAGCTCAAGGACCGCGGTTTCAGCGGCCCGCTGATGGGCGGCGACGGCATCTACAGCTCCGACTTCTTCAAGGGCGCCGGCGACAAGGCCGACGGCACCCTGGCGACCTCGGTCGGCCAGCCGACGGCGCGGCTCGAAAGCGCCAAGCAGTTCGTCACCGACTACGAGGCGGCCGGCTTCAGCGAGAGCTACAGCGCCTACGGCGCCCTCTCCTTCGACGCCGCCAACGTCCTGATCCAGGCGCTCGCCAAGGCGCTGCCGAACGCCAGCGACGTCCAGGGCGCGCGCTCCAGCATCGTCACGGCCGTTACCGAGACGCGCAGCTTCGCGGGCGTCACCGGCGAGCACTCCTTCGACGAGTTCGGCGACACCAGCAACCGGGCCTGGACCGTGTACAAGGCCGAGAGCAAGGAGTGGAAGGACATCTTCTCGGGCGAGTTCCAGACGTAGCGGGGTTCGCACGCCTCAACCCGCGCCGGGGCGGGGAGCCTTGCGCTCCCCGCCCCGGGGGGTGGGCCACGGCTGAGGGAGAAGCGTGGACGAGCTCATCCAACAGCTCGCCAACGGGGTGACCAAGGGTTCCTACTACGCGCTCATCGCCCTTGGCTACACGATGGTGTACGGCATCATCCAGCTCATCAACTTCGCCCACGGCGAGGTCTTCATGCTGGGCGCGTTCATCGGCCTGTGGACCTTCAACCTCGGCGTCTCCGCGTTCGGCTGGGGCGGGACATCGGTGGTCGCGCTGGTAGTGGTGCTGCTGGTGGCGGCCCTGGCGACACCGGTGATCGGGGTGAGCCTGGAGCGGTTCGCCTACCGGCCGCTGCGCCACGCGCCCCGCCTTGCCCCGCTCATCACCGCGCTGGGTGCGAGCTTCCTGTTACAGCAGGCCGTCGCCGTGTTCTACACGCGCGGCCAGCTGCAGTTCCCCGACCTGTTCCCGAGCACGTCGTTCCAGATCGGGGGCGCGAGCATCCAGCTCCTCTGGGTCTTCATGGTCACGGTCGCGCTGGTGCTGACGTTGGCGCTGACGCTCTTCATCCGCACCACCCGGCTCGGCAAGGCGATGCGCGCCACCGCCGAGGACCCCGACACCGCCCGCCTCATGGGCATCAACGTCGACGTGATCATCGCCCTGACCTTCGTGATCGGCTCGGCGCTGGCCGGGGTGGGGGGCGTCCTGGCCGGCATGTACCTGGGCCAGATCAACTTCTTCATGGGCTTCATCGCCGGGCTCAAGGCGTTCACCGCGGCCGTGCTCGGCGGCATCGGCAACATCGCCGGCGCGGTCCTCGGCGCCTTCCTGCTCGGCATCCTCGAGACCTTCGGCGCCGCCTACCTCGGCGGCCAGTGGCAGGACGTGTTCGCCTTCTGCGTGCTCATCCTGGTGCTGGTGTTCCGGCCGACCGGCCTGCTCGGTGAGCGGGTGAGCGCCTGATGTCGGCGTCGGCGTCCACCACGGTCGCGCGCCGGGAGGGCGACCGGGCCGAGGCGCTGGCACGCCTCTGGTCGCGCGTGCGCCTGCCGCTGGTCGCCGCCCCGGTCGGCGGGCTGGTCGCGGTGGCCGGCTGCTACCTGTACTGGACGCTGGCGACCATCCTGGTCGAGGGCGTGCCGCTGACCGGCTTCCTGGTCGACTTCGGCTTCGGCGGGGTGCGGCGCTGGGCGCTGCTGCTGGCGATCGCGAGCCTCGCCTACGGCGGCTTCCTCCT